>Ga0256913_10000587_pt1 | contig 18929 bp, 16 predicted proteins | sample Axial_MatmetaG_FD_185970 | JGI IMG/M metagenome (GOLD analysis project Ga0256913, IMG submission 185970) | Deep-sea worm associated microbial mat communities from Axial Seamount, Juan de Fuca Ridge, Pacific Ocean - Axial_Mat | ecosystem: Environmental > Aquatic > Marine > Oceanic > Microbial... | reverse complement strand
CATTTAGTTCTAACATAAATAATAAAATATTCTTTATCATCTTCAGTAAACGTATGTCGTATGTGTAAACGTTCAACTGAGCGTTTAACTATTTTTTTCTTTTTTGAAAAAAAACTAACATTTTCTTCTATTGAAGTTATTTCATAAATATAAACTGATCTATAATCGTGTTTAATACGATATTTTTTATTATCTTGATTATTATTTTTAAGTTCTTTAATATAAGATAATAATTCTAGTAATAATTTTACTGGATCCATTTTTAATGTTATTTTACTAACGTTACCAACATTTAACCATTCAACATAAGTTAAATCGCTTTTATATTTTTCATTACAAAATTCTTTAAAATAATCTCGTATTTTAAATAATGAAGTTTCTTCAGTTATTATTAAATCTTTCATCAATAACGAATTTTACAATCTACACCAATATTATTAACAATTTCAAGTGCTATTTCTTCTGCAACTTTAAAAGCGTATTTTTTATATACTTTAATAGTGAAGTATTGTGTATTTTTCTTAGATGTTCTTAATGTTATTTTACATAATGTTGTTTTAATAACTTTAGTTTTTTTAAAAAATAAAAACACCCGTTTTTCGTGTGTTTTATATTCTTTAATGTATATTATATCTTCCCAATTGTCTATTGTATAATTATATTTTAAATGATCTAAAATTTCTTCAAGTAATTTTAGTTTATTCATAGATATAGAAATTTTACCAACATTACCAACATCTAACCATTCTAAATAATTTAATTTACTTGGTTTTTTGGTATTGCTTAATTTTAAAAAATGATGATATATTTCAAATAATGATGTATTTTCATTTATATTCATATGACAAATATAAATAAAAAATATTAAATGAAAAAATTATTTTGAAAGAAGTTTAATTAAATCTTCTGTAATACGTGTTATAAGTTTTTTGTCAGCTATTTCAACATTTGGAATGTTTTTAATAACAACAAATTTATCTTCACCGTAGATTTCTAATGATTCAATTATTTTATGTAGTTTAGGTTGATTTTTAAATTTTTCTAAATAAAATTGTTTAAGTTCATAACTAAATTGAGATAATTTTACTCCAGCTTTAACATTATATTTTAACATTTGAAGTTCATTATCTTGTTTTTCAACTAATAAATACCAAACTTTATTTTTATTAATACGAATATTTTCTAAAAAATTATATGCTTTAGATGCATGTACATTTTTTGGAAACTTAGCAACTTTACCGATAAAATCAATATTTTCATTTTGTGTATTTGTCATTATAAATAATTTTTATTTTTAGTAATATTCATATGTATTATATATAAGGTTTTTATAACTGTAATCATTAATTTGCGTGATCATTGTAATATTTATGAACACTTATATTAAAAAAATTTCGTACAACATTTACAGATTCAACAACTAATGATAACATTGTTTCCAATTGTAACAAATATTCAGACATATTTTTGTTATTAAACATTGTTGGTGATATAGTTTTTTTTAACATATTTTCTTCCCACGGAAAATGACGTTTATCATTTCTATTCCATTTTGTTTTTAAATAATATAATTCTGGTATTTGTCGTGTTTTATCTAACATAATTTATTGATTTATTTGTTGTTGTATTTGTATAATTCGTGGTGTATATCCTTTTATTATAAAATTAACACTACTAAGACCATTATCTGTTGGTATATCATTATAATAATTTCCAAATCTATCAAACCATCCACCTCTAATCAATGGTAATTCATTTTTATCTATTAAAATATCATTTAAATCTGGATCTAATCCAAGAACTAAATTAGGATCATATCCTTCCATTTTAATTTCAGCTGGATTTGCATTAGGGTTCTTTTTAATTATAGATTCAACATAATCATAATATTTTTTATGATATGTTTCATTTTTTTCACTTATAATATTAATTGAAACTGAATCAACTTCATTTACACCTTCAATTACTTTAATTAAATCACTTTTAGGAATTCTATCTCTACGTTTAAGATTTACAAAATAATCTGATAATGCATCTAATATATTTTTTCTTAAATTTTGTTCATTAGCATTTTCATAAATGTATAATGAAATAGTGAAAACATATTTTGATATTACAGGTTGAACTATTTTTACTCCAATTCCTATACCAATTGTTCCTTGTGTATATAAATAACGTAATATTTTTTCTTGTTCATATTCATCAAAATAAAAAGCGTTTATATTAAGATTAAAATATGAAGCAGTTGAATTATTTTTTAAATAAACAGTATAATTTGGAACTAAAAATAAATATACGATCGAATCATCTATTGGGTTTTTATTATCAAATTGCGATCCTTTTTCTGTTGTATATGCATATACTTGTGAAAACACATTTAATCGTTGTAACACAAACATAAATTGTTCTGGTCTAGATAAAACTAAATTTCTAGATATAAATGGCATTATTGATTTTGTAAATTCAACGCTTTCACCATCAGATCCAAAATTAATTTCTTGGTCAATTGTAATTATAAAGTTTTTTTCAACATCAACAATTCCACCATATGTATCATAAACTTCATCAACAAATATCCAATCATTACTTATATTATTTAATATATTTCCTGATGATCCAGCCGTAACAATATATTCTACATATATTTCTTCACCTATTTCTGGTATTTTACCAAAATTTCCATTACCAAACCATATTTCTATTCCACCTTCAAATCCACTTCTTACAACATATGATTGTTCATTTGGTAACATATCATAAATATGTATTCGTCTTGTCCATATATTACCATTAACTCTAACAATAATTCCATCTTCTGCAACAGTTTGATTATTAGAAACAACAATTGAAAAACTCTGATTTTCTGTACTACTTCCTGTAAATACTTGAGTTTGTATTATTCCTTGTTTAACTGGTAAATATATTTCAGTTCCAGGTACAACATTAAAACTAATAAAATTTGAACCAAGATCTAAAAAATAATCTAAATTATTAGTTTTATTTTTTAATTTAGTTTTATTAACAAATGTTATTTTTTGTCCTGGTATTTCTTTAGATATTGAAACACCTTGAACAATTTGTAGTTTAATTGATCCAGTAGCGCTTTGTGGTCTAACTGGATCATGCCCACCAATAATTGATAAAGTTCTAATTGTTCTTGGATTTAAATTAGTTGGAGATGATAAATCAAATTGATTTACTACATTTTTTAAATACACCATTTGTAATTGATATATCATTTCCAATGCTTGTAATATATGTCCATATGGTGATGCAGGAGAAAATACTTGATCTGCTTTTTTATATAATTTTTTAATCCAGGCATCTAACTGAGATTTTAAGCCCGAAAATGTTATATCAATTAAGTTAAAATTAAAATTATCCATCTAATCTATAATTACATTATTTTATTATATTATATATTGATTTTCATAAATATATGTTACGTAACTGTTTTAATTTTTTGTTTAATGTATTTAATAATAATTTTTTCAATATTTGATATATCTTTTATTTTAAATTCATCAATATCATCTTTAAATTTAAATTTAAAAATAAAAATATTTTTTTCTTTTTTAATATTTAAATCAATTTCATGAACATTATTAATATCAAATTTAAAATCAAATGTTGAAATTTTACAAGGCGTAACATTTACTTTAGGTGTATAATCTATATCATATACAGTATAATTAGTTATTTTTTGTTTTGCTAATTCGTTATTTAATTTCATTGTTGGATTTTCAATAAATTCACTTAATTTTCTTATATCATTTCCAAATATGTTATTAAATATAATATTTTTTATTTTTTTCTCTAAATCTTCTAAATTTTTAAAATCAACAAAATGATAATTACAATTAATATCATACAAATAACTAAATTGATTCAATATTAAATTTTCTTTATTTTCATCTGTTTTTAAAATAAATTTTGTATATATTATAATAGCTTTACCAAAATTTAAGTTATGAATAGTTAAAACCCATTTCCAATTTTTTCCATCTTTCATACGTTCAAATACGGGTGACGCATTTCTAACTTTACTATTAGAAAAAATCTTTAAAACAATATTTTTTGCATCTTTAAATTTCATGAATCATATTACGTTTAAATTTTTCAATTTCAATTAAATATTTTTCATTAATAGATGTTGACACACGATCAATATTAGTTATTGTTATTTTCCATCCAGTATTAAAATTAATTAATATTGGTTGTGTTAACATTGCAGTAGGAATTTCTTTTTTATCAGAAATTGAATCTTCTAATACATCATAAATTGTACTACCATCAATAGGATCAATTAAAACTTGAATTTCATTATCATCTGTTATTTCTGTTGCAATTGCATATTGACCTGATAAATCAATATTTTTTCCTTCTGCATAATTAATATTAGCATTTTCAATTAATATAACATCTCCAAGTTTAATTGAATTAGAATATATTTGATTAATTTCTAAATTTAAATAATAAGTATCTGAAACTTGATTAATATTAACTTTATTAACTAAAATTGAATCTGGTATATTATTCCATCTTGTAAATATTGATTCTAATTCCTGATTAGGATTAATATTTAAATCTATTGGTAAATTTATATTACTTATAAGTGGATAACCGTCATCAACATTATACAGTGATTGATTTATAACATTAGTTTTAATACTAATAGTTAATTTTTTATTAAATTTTGCATTATCCGGATATATTAAAAATTGACATGATTGACGATATTCTAAATCTTTATCAAGTACAATATTTAATTTTCCATTTAATTCAATATCAGCATGATCATTATTAACAACATTAATTAAAAAATCACTTCCTTTTGGTACAATTACATTAACTGGTGTTGCTATATTTGTTTGTTCATTATATAATGATGTAACAGGTAATTGTAATATGGATCCCCAATGTGAGTCAGTTGTATGTAATTTTACGACGGGTGGAGATTGAGTATTATCTTGTTCAACTGAAATTGTATCTGATTCAACAATTTGTGTTGTACTATATAATTTTAATAAATCATATAATGATTGAATTTGAAAATTTATTTTATCTAAATCAGTTTGAGAATAAATTAGTGATTTTAATTGTAATACATCTTGTTGTAATGATGTATTTTGTTGAATTATTTTAACAAATTCATCATTTGTTTCTGCTAAACGACGCATTACTTCTGTATACAAATCAAATCCAAACAACGAATAAACTTTAGTTGGATCGTATGTTTCAATTACATTTTCAGTTAAAATATTGAAATTAAGATTTAAACTAAATGAATAACTTAAACCATCTTGTGTATCAGTTGTTACTAATTTTTCATATGGTTTTAAACCACGTTTTGTTTCATCAAATATTTCTTTATCTAAACCATTTAAAAATGTTATACCATATAGATTAGTAGCTTTTCTTGGTTTATCACCAGCATAAGTCTGTGTTGTTGTAACACGTGTTATTGTTGTGGTTATGTTATCGTCGTTTTCAACTGTTTCAACTGAACTATCAGTTTCACTTGACGTTTTTATTTGACTAGTGTCTTCTACTTCATAATACCACAATATTGCATTAAATTTAAAATCTTTTGGTGGTTCACCATTAATATACAATGCATTAAAATCATCAAAATTATCAACAGATTGTCCAGGTAAATTCATTTTTGAATAATGATTAGTATCGAAATCCATTGATATACCATCTAAATTATTACCATCAAATGTTGGATATACGTAAGGTTCTTGTGCAACTTTATCTTCAGTTCTATCTAATGCAGTTGGAATTCCATAATAATCACCTCTTCTTCTATCTTGGTATCCATACGATGTTGTATATTTTTGATCTAAATTAAATTGCGCATATTGATCTCCTGGAAATTCATCAGGATTTGTAATAATTGGACTATTAAATGTTTCAGCTCCAATAATTTCTGGTTGATCTTGTGATTGTAAAATTGGAAATTGTAATCCTGGAGAATAGTTTTTATCAGATTTTATTCTAAATAATATATCTGGTGTTGCACCATTTTGATGTGGAACATATGCCCACACTTCAGAAAACGCTTTGTTTTCTATTAAAGTATTATTTACAGCTGAAATTTCACCAATATATTGAATAGTTTTATCATAAATTAATTCAATATTTGCAACAGCAAAATTAAACCAATTTAATGCAGGTTCGGTTAATGGTATTTCAATTATTATTACATTGTTTCTATTTTCATTTAAATCATCTCTATTAATAATTTTAAATGTTCTACTTTCACCAGGTTTAATACCAAAATCTATTGTTCCATCATTTGTAATTATAATATCATCATCTGTTTTTAATGTTGTAGATGATTCTGTTATAATTTTATAAACACGCGCCGTTCCATCATTATTTAGTCCTATTTGTTCAATAGTTAAAATTCTATATTTAATTGGATCTCGTTCTTTCCAAAGATATTCTTTAAAATAATCGTTTGGTAAATTTTCATTAACTTGAAATTCTGCACTGTCAATATATTCATCATCAGGTAACGCTGGTTCAAATTGTATTCCACCAATTTGTCTTAACCATTTCCAAAATATTCTTTCGGTTGTAGTTTGCATTTCATTAGGATCATAAAAATAATCGGTATTATTTATCCTAGAACCTCTTAAAGTTTCTTCATGATTTGCAACATAATTTCTTAAACTATTAACTAATGCATCTGCATTATTTAATGTTATTTGTTTTTGACTATCTGTAACAAACGGTCCTCCTTCTATATTTATGTATTTAAAATCTTCAATTTTTAAATTTAGTAATACAAATTTACTAAATGCAACTTTATAATTATCATTTTGAAAACTAGATGATAAATCTTCAGCTGCTCCAGGAAATGCATAAAATGTAGAACCATTTTCTTTTAAAAACCGATATAACGGTGTTGCCATATTATATTATATTAATAGTTTTTTTATATATAAAAAATAATAAACTATCAATACGAAATAACTAAAAATGTATTAATATATTAATATATAACATATGAAACATATTAAATTATTTGAAGATTTTAAAGAAAACGAACCAGCTGTAATAGTTGATCAATTAAGAGAAATTGATAAAGTATATCAATATTTATTTAGATATGATGATAAACTTAAAAATAGATTTAAAATTGATACAACAAATATTACAAATTTTCAAGGAATAAATTATTGGTATAATATAAATTTATTTGAATATGATAAAGAACAAAACCCAATATATTATTGGAAAATATTTATTAATATAACATTAAAAGACTTAGTTGAAAAACCAGAAACACCTGCGCCAAGTCCAGAAGGTGGTGAAGAAGAAACAGCTGTTGAAGGTGGTGAAGTAGCGCCTGAAGAAGGAGCAACTGAAGAAACTACTCCAGAAGAAGAAGAATTATATATTGGAGAAGCTGCAGATGAACAAGATCCAAATGAACAAATAGATTTACATCCTGATGAAATGCACAATATTAAATCTAAAATTGAAACTGCATATATTAAAATAACTAAATACGATTACGAAACAAATAAAAAATTAGGTGAATTTGAAGATAACATTAAAACTAAAGATTTATTTAATGTTACATGGTTATTACATAAATTTGAAGATGTAGATAAACATACATTAAAAATACCTAATAATCAACAAGATGTTGAAAACACTAAAAAACATCTTAAAAATTTTATGGATATACATTACGACTAACTTCAATTGATCGTATATATAAATAACAAATAAAAATTTAAATATATGTACGATATAAATATTGTTTCAAATTATACTAATATTCAACAATTTAAAAAATTATCTAATTTTAAATTAAATTTAGGTAAAAGTTTTATTGATACACAGACTAAACAATTTAATATTAAAGATAATTTTATTGCATTTCAATTATTAGAACATAAAAGAAATGTTCAAAAATTTGGAGAAGCAGGAAAAATAAATTTTTATTATGATTTATTAATTCAACATAATAATGTTGAAATATATTTTGATACTACAAAATTTGAAAAGCCACTTGACAATACTATTGATATTGAAAAGTGGCTTAAAAATATTTTAATCGAAATCAAAAAAGAACTAAAAAATTCTTCTTCTTAAAAATATTTTTTTAATTTTATTAAATATGTTTGATGTTTGAGGTATTTTATATTCACTATTAAAATGTTTTTGATTTTTTAAATCCTTTAATAAACGTAATTCTGAAGATGTTAAAGATTTTGGAACATATGCATTAACTAAAACGTACATGTTACCAGCAGACATATTTCTATTCACAACCGGAACACCTTTACCATTTAATGAAAATATTTCTCCAGATTGTGTGCCAGGTTTTATTTTAAATTTATTTTTCTTTCCAGTTAAATCTTCAACATATAATTCAGAACCAAATACTAAATCTAAAAAATTAACATTTAATTGATAATATATGTTATTATCTACACGCGTATATTGATCATCGTCTTGAACGGTGATTTGTATATACAAATCACCTGGAATATCAGCACCTTCAGAAAAATTGCCATAACCACCCATTGATATTTGATCATCTGTACTAACACCAGCAGGAATTTCAACATTAATCGTTTCTTCTACAATACTATATCCTTTACCATGACAAACATTACAACGTTGTGTTATAATTTTACCCTTACCATGACATGTGTGACATACACTCTCTTGTATTATTTGCCCTGCCATATGTCTAATAACTTTATGAATTCGACCAGTTCCTTTACAAGTATTACATGTTGTATATGCAGTACCATCTTTAGCGCCTGTACCATTACATGATTCACATTTAATATGTCGTTTATATTTTATTGTTTTATTTACACCAGTTGCAACTTCTTTTAATGTAACTTTTACATTTACACGTAAATCTTCACCCTTTGTAGTTCTATTAAAACCAAAATCATCATCAAAAAAAGAACTAAAACCAGATGAACGTTTAAATCGTTCAAAAATGTCAAATGGATTAAATCCACCACGACCACCATGACCACCCATATTACCAACTGAGCCATATGTATCATATTGTTGACGTTTTTCTTTATCTGACAATATTTCATACGCTTCGCTTATTTCTTTAAATTTTTCTTCAGCTTCTTTATTTCCTGGATTTTTATCAGGATGATATTTAATTGCTAATTTTCTATACGCTTTTTTTATTTCTTCATCAGTTGCTTTTTTATTTACTCCTAAAATACTATAATAATCTTTTGCCATTTATATTTTTTTTATTTTTTATTCAAAATGAACTTCTTTAGTCCAATAATTAAATTTATTTACTGGATCTACATTTTGTTGTTTTTTATAACATTTTTTACATACACGATGTATTTTACCAAAATTTTCAAATCTCCAATATATCCAATCATGTATACAAAAAAAACTTAATATTTTATTTTTAAATTTAGTATTTAAAATAATTTTTAATTCATTTGAATTAATATATTTATGTTTTTTATCTATTACCCTTGGATAAAAATTGTATTTTTTATTTATTTTTTTTAAATTCATAATATATTATCTATTGTTATTACATCTTTATCATCATCAATGTCATCATATAAATATTGATTTGTTTCAATTTGTTCTATTAAAAAATCAATATTATTTTTATTATGTTCATCCATTAAACTTTCTAATATTTTAATTCTGTTTTTCTTATATTCATTAAATTCTAAAAAACTATATTCTTTTCTAATATTGCGTTCATATTCTAACAAATTTAATTTGTAATCATCATATAATATTGATATATCTGCTTCATTAAATATTTTGCAATAATCTGTTATATTTTTTCTATCTTTAGTGTCTAAAATACATGTTATAACTTCTTCTTTTACTGTTTTATCTGCAGAATATTTATAAACACTATTAAAAAATTTAACAGATCGTTTTTCATTATTTGTTAAATGAGGATAATATACTATATCATGAAAAATAATAGTTAATACAATTATATCATTTATAAACCATGGATTTTCACGTGTTAAATAATTAAAAATATATTCTAAATGATTTATTGTATGAAAATACCTATGAGATTCATTATATTTTTTTAAAAATTCATTATATGATAAATAAGTGTATTCTTTTAACACACCTTCACATCGTACAGCATAATATGTTTCTTTAAAATCTATCATATTATTATATTTAATATATACATTATATAATTAAAACATTTACAGTTTAATAATGGACGAACTTTTTTCATTTGAAACAGACTATATAGAAGCACAAAAAAATGATACTATTAAAATATTATCAAAATACAAATATAATAAAAACGTCACTATAAAAATAGAATCAAATATAGAATCGCTTAATGGATATTATACAATTAAAAAAGATGATAATTTTATTTTAGAATTTAAATTAACTGAAAACACTGAAATACGCGCTATTAAAATATGGGGGGCAAAATGGGATTTTAATGGATATTTAGATTGTAACATAAATATAAAAGAAGAAAATGAAATTGAAATTGAAAATGAGTTTTTTATAAAAAATTTATCAGTTTTATCTAAATCATATAATAAACCAAAATATTATAAAAAAAATAAAAATAAAAATTTAGTATTTAATAAAACATATTATACATTAAAAAAAAATAAAAGAAATATTTATTATATTTCAATTAATAAAAATATAACTGAAAATGATATTAAAATTTCTGATAATTCAAAATTTGAAATAATAAGAAAATATTTTAGTAATAAAAAAATATTATCATTAAAAATATTAAAAAAATTAGAATTAATATTAAGTATATCAATTAATAATATAACGTATAATATTCCTGGCGTTGAAATTGAAAATAATAATGATCTTATTGAATTATCAAATCAAATAAATATGATGTTTGAAACACATAAAATTAATAATATTAATTGTGATATTGATGATGATAAATTAATGTTTATAATAAAAAATAAAAATATTAAAAATATTATAATAAATGGAATTAATCAAAATATAAAATTAAATTTTCGTAAAAAAAATATTAATACAAACAAATTAAAAATTATAACTCAAAATAAAACAAATGAATTAACAATATCAGTTAACAAAAAAAATTATATTCAAAATAAATGCACATTGTCTATAATTAAAGAATTTAAAAATAACTATGATTTATCATATATTATAAATAATAACACATGTGATATTCAATTAAAATTAAATAAAGATTTTAACACTAAAACAACTTGGTTATTATACACAGAAGATAAACAATTTTTTGATATAAAAACATTAAATGAAAATGAAAAAACATTAAATTGGACAATTAATGATATAAATAGCGACACAAACGTTGTTTGTATTGGTCCAAATAATATTATATTAAATAAGCATATTGAAAATAAAAAATTTATTCAAAATCTTTTTTATTATACAATTAATATTAATAATAAATATGCAAAAATTAATATAATGACAAATAAAAATAATAAAAATTTAGAATTTGATGTTAAATTTAGTAAAAATACATTATCTAAGGAAAATGAAGATTTTTATTTAAAACAAAAAAGATTTGTTATAGAATCAGATGATAAAAAATCACTTAAAATAATATGGTTAAATAATAAACCGATAAAAGATTTAACAATGATTATAAATAATGAAGTTAAAATACCAATTAGATATATTAATAAAAATTATTTTCCAACAAATATAATATTTAACAATACAAATAAATTATATAACCATACATTTAATAAAATTATAAATGAACAATTAATGCTTAAATATTATGATGATAATATATCAGGTCACATTATTATTAACAAAAATCAACGTCATTTTATATACAAACCAAAATCAAATGAAGTTAAATGGGAATTATATGTTAATGATATACTATTATTTGATCAAACAATATTTTATAAAAAAATAAAATCAGAATTACTTATAAATTATAATAATATAATTAAATATAATAATTTAAATAACATAGAAATACAACTTTCAAATGTAATAAACAAAGAAGGAGAAATTATAATTGAATCTGAATCTAATACAAATGTAAATATATCAGGTGTTTATAAAATAAAATCATCTGAACCACTTAAAATACCAATTAAATCAAATAGATTATCTAGTGTTGGTTGGTTAGCATTTAGAATATATTCAAATGATAATAATATAATAGTAAACAATAAAAAACATATAATAATGTTTAATTAATTTAAGAAGGAACGTATATTGAATATATATTTTAAAGTTTTAAATAACATTTTATGAATTTTTTCCTTACATTTTGTAAAACTAGAAAAAAATTTGACAAATATATTAAAATTAATCGAATAAGAAATAAAGCCATTATAGATATTAAAAATATGATTGATGAAGAAAATATTGATGTAAATAATCCAGATTCAATGTATTATTTTAAAGTATTAGTTTATAGAAAAATACAAATAAGCATTGAAAAAAATAAAGATATTTATTATATACCAAATTTTTCATCTCCTAATTTTAATGTTGAACAATTATTAAATCTTAAAAAATTATTACGAGCAGAAGATAATTTTAATTTGTTATTATTTCACAATGAATTTTTAAATAATCAAGAAATATTGGAACATATATTATCAAATGTAGATTTTTATAATACATCTCAAATTATAGAAGACTATTAGTTTAATATTTTTTAATATATAAAAATAAAAGCTAATAGATGTCAAGTAATATATCCGGTGATACTTTATATAATATATTAAAAAATGTACGAAATAATTATAATAGTGATATTTTTAGTGATTTAGATTTAAATAGAGTTGGATCTGGAATTGAAGCAAATGTTAATGCATTAAATAATATATTTGATAGAAATTTAGGTTCTAATGTTAGTATTAATGATGTAACAGCAAAATTAAATATTCCTAATATATCAAATAGTCCAAATATATTAGGAGTTGTATCAGATAATTATGATAAATTTAATACTAATTCAGCACCATTAATAATTAATTATAAAAATAATATTAAGCAAGATAAAAATAAATCTTATAATGTATTAAATAAACCTGCAAAATCTGACACATATGATAAAATTTCAGGAGAATTTAATCCAACTATAGAAAATATTGTTGATAATAGTTCTACATTACAAGCATTAAAATTAAATTATTCTGATTTTTTATATTGTAAAAGATTAAACGCATATCCCAATAATAGATTAGTAATATTACGAAGATTTAATTCAGGTGCAGCAGATAATATAATTGATGCAGATGCAATTGAAATGAATACAAGTCAAACACCTATTTCAGTTATGGTAACATGGTTTGACGAATTTCCTGTTAACATATCATTTAAAGAAGAATGGACTACAATTGAAACTGGTTTAATAAAGGAGATTATGAACACAGGAAAAGAATTATTGGGTGAAGGTGCAGAAGAATACGCAGATCAAAATTATAAGGAAGATATTAGTAATCCATTTTTAAGTGCAATTTGGTTTAGTATTATAGCAGGTCAAGATGATAACGCAAAATATGATAGAATTTTACCTGGTGCAAATCCAAATTTAATACGTCAAGCTGTATATAGAAAAGCAATGTCGTTAAAAAGTGACATTACAATGACATTAAAATTTGAATATGTTTTACGTTATTTAAATGGCATTGATCCACATATTGCAATGCATAATATTATAGCTAATATTATTAGAATGGGAACATCAACATCAATATCTGTATATGAAAGATCAGCTTTAACTGATTTTACAAATGACGTTTTAACTGATATTGTAAATGGACATATTACAACAGCACTTAAAAAATTAATAGAAAAAGTAACTGATTATTTATCTACAAAAAATGATAATAATGAATCTTGTACATTTGGAGGAGATGATAATAAAACAAATATAACAGATCAAAAAACTAGTCCAATTAGTCCAGGAACTACAAATAAATCTAAAAAATCAAGTTTAGAATTGTTTTTATGTAAAGTTTATAATAATCTCACGTCAAATATTGAAGAAGTTGCATCTAATTATGTATCAAAAGTATTATCTATTTATAGATTTAGATTATTAGCTGCATTAAAGGCAGATACTGGATTACCATCTGGACAATGGCATGTTACAATTGGTAATCCATTTAATCCTATTGTTACAATTGGTGATTTGATATTATCTGAAAATATTAAATTATCGTTTAATAAAGAATTAAGTTATAATGATTTTCCAACTGAAATTTATGCAACTGTTCAATTAAAATCAGCTAGAACTAGAGGCGCGCAGGAAATTGAAAAAATATTTAATGGAGGAAGAGGAAGAATATACACGTATCCAAATGATTTTAATAATCCTGATTTTTTTTATGGTGAATCATTACCTGAAACAGATGTAACTAATACAACAGATAGTAATAAAAAATAAAAAATTAAATTAATATGGATACCATTGATTTAATACCATTAAAAAGAAGTAAAATACAAAACAATTTATATAACTTATTTGTTCAATCATTTAGAAATATAACAGATAATTTATTTTATATTATAGTTGATAAACAATATGAAATGAGATTAGATTATTTATGTAATGATTTATACGGCAGTGTTGAATATATTAGTTTTTTAATGAAATTAAATGATATTTTTAATCCATATTCAATTAAAGTTGGTGATTTAATAACGTACATTCCTAAAAATATGTTATCAGACGCATTATATAAAGATCCAAGTTTATTAGAAGCTAAAACTGAAAAATTAATAGAAAGTATAAAATCGTCAAATATTGATAAAGCTAGATCTGATTTTTTAAATATGATAAAATCACCATTTAAATTACCACCTGTAATATCAACTGATAATAAGCCTAAACAAATTGTTAATGGACTTGGAATTCAAATTGCTCCTAATTTATTTACAAATTATGGTTTAGGTAATATATTTGATCAAAATTCATATGGTAATGACAATTTAGCAAGTGGTATAAATATGGGTCTTAATTATACAAATACAAATACAAATACAAATACAAATGTAAATACAACAAATTTAACAGATGCTCTTAATAATATATTTACAACAGATACTAATATAAACACAACAAATGAAAATATTACGACTGAAAGAATATTAGTCAGAACATTTATAAAATCAGGTAATACAATAATATCTGATACAAATGAAACTGAAAATAATAATGAATAAAAATTAATATAAAAATATAAATGCTTGTAAAAAAATTTGATCCAACAATAAAATTAACTAATTATAGTATTCAATTGACAGAAAAAAACACTCGTCAAATTGAACAAAAAGAATTAATTGGTTGGAATCCATATGTACAATATCGAAATATGCCATTAGAAAATAATCAAATTGTGTATTTTAAATTATCATCAACTGGTATTTTACCAGAATTAGAATTAATATTAACAGATGATGTTTCTAAACTTAAAACAGATTTTTTTGCATTAGATAATGATATTATAAGTATTTATTTAAATTCAAGAGTTAATTCATTAACAGATATAAAAATGGATTTTGTTATAACAGACTATAATTATGATAGAAAAACTGATTTAATATACATTAAAGGAATTACAAATTTAAATTTATTACAAGTTCAATTTCAAAAAGCTTATAGAAAAATGACATCATATAATGTATTATCTGAAATTTCAAAAAAAATAGGACTTGGATTTGTATCAAATTTTGAATCAACAGATGATGAAATGACTTGGATAAATCCACGAACAGGATTAGAAAGATTTATAAAAGATGTAACAATTCATGCATATAAAGATGAACGATCATTTTTCTGGTCTTTTATAGATTTTTATTATAATTTTAATTTTATAAATGTTGAACAAGAAATGGAAGAATTAGCATCAAAAACATATGGATTAATTGATTCAGGTATATCATTGTTTACAACAGGTAAAGAACCTGATAATGCAGTAACGCCATTAACATTAACATATTCAAAAGATCCTGAAAATTATTCAAATACAACTATATTAGAATATGAAGTATATAATCAATCAATGAAAAAAAGTTTTGAAACTGGATATAAAAAAAATATATCATTTTATGATAAATTACTTAATTATAATAAGGGCGCTGGTGGGTGGTTAGATTTTAATATTGATACTTCAAGATCAGATACTGCTGTTAAAGATAATATTGTATTAAAAGACATGCCTGGCGAAAAATCTGGTTTTTATGAATATAATATACGTTATCATTATTTAGGTAAATTAGATTCTGATAATGTACATCAAAATTTTTTAGTTGCATATGTTCAAAATTTATTTAATATATCAGAATTACAAAAAATATATATTATAGTAAAACTTGCAATGCCAAATTATGCTATACAACGTTTTACAAAACTTAAATTAATATTAATGGATGATTCTTCAACAGATAATAAAATATTTTTAAATAAACGTTTATCAGGTGCGTATATAGTAACAGGTGTAATATTTGAAGTTAATGATAATACATTTGTACAAAAATTAATTTTATGTAGACGAGAATTAACAAAAGAAAATTTAGATATTTAATAATGGGACTATATGATTTTTTTAGAGAAATAATAAGTAATAAAATAAATACACCTAAAGAAGGATTACCACAACCTGGTAATGATATTAAAGATTATTTTGTAGCAAGAGATACATCTTTAACAGAAGGATATGATGATTGGTATAGATTAATTGATTACAATTTAACAGATAAAGAAGTTTTAGATCCATTAATTGGTGATGTTCCTAATGAACAGTTAATATATCTAGTTAATAGTGCTAAAAAATTTAATATTAATTCTGAATTATCATCGTTAGTTGAAGGCGCGTTATCAATGGATCCACCACAGGCGTTTGGACGTTTAATAGATTTAAATAAAAGAAAATTTACATATGGTATAAATGATTTTGTTAATTATTCAACTGATAGTATGTATGCTGATATAATTGATAAAATTGAAGATCCAACTATATTATCGTTTACAATTGAAATTGACGAAGATAATTCACCATTATTTTCAAATGATGACACAAATAAATCATTAAAATCATTTTTAAATACCCGTGTTAATGAAAATGATTTAGTTGCAAGTAAAGAAGGTATAGATTATTCGTTTAAATCAGATAATCCATATGTTCTATCATATAGTGCATGGTTACAAGTTAAAGATATGGCATTAAAATTTTTTAAAAGTTTTGATACTGATTCAAATCCGTCGTCAAATAGATCAAAAGCGCATTATATAACAGAAATTAGTAATATTGAAAATTTAGATAAAGTATGGACTGGTAAGTCTGAAGGAGATTCTGGTTTTGAATTTGATAAAATAACATTAAAAATGCGTGAAGATGTTAAATTATCTGCACGAGCATTTGCAATGTTTTATAATACATTAAAATATCATAAAGCATCTGGAAAACAATTAATACCAGAAAATTTATTGAGATTTAATATGTGGATTAAAATTTCTGAAATTAGAAATTTTACTTCATTACGACAATACATTAAAAGTAATAATAGTGCAAAAGATATAATTAGAGCAATACGAAAAGATGTTTCAGCATTGTATTATTATGTTGAAGATTGTGAATTTGATTTTAATTCAATTCATAGTTCAATTTCTAATGTTTCTTATTCTGTTGAAGGATCATCAGATAAATTTGAAACATTAGAATTTGATATTAAATTTAGACGAGCTTTTAGATTATTTAAACCAACATTATTATATGCATTACAAGGTCAATCTACAAATAACAATGAACGTGAAAAAACAACACATATATTTCACATAGATGAAAGAATGAAAGCAGTTTTTATAGATAGTAAATATTATACACAAGAAAATCCAACACTACAAAACGCACAGCTTCCATTTAATTCATTAATGAATATGGGTGAAAAAACTAATGAAAATGAAAAAAATAAAAGAAAATTTTTAAATTATATTAAAGAACAAATATCTCCTGTTAAACAAAATTTATCAAGAAGAAGAACAATAGTTCCAGATGGAATTGTTAAAGGAAGTGCATTATTTAAAGATAAATTTAATCAATATACTAAAGATACTATTAGTGTTAAAAATAATAATGATGAAAAAGGTAGTTTTTGGCATAAAGCAGCTGGTTTAGCAGTTGATGTTGGTGAAGCATGGATTCAAACTAAAATTGATACAAGTATTAGAGGTTTAAAAGATACATACGCACAAAAACTTATTAGATCAACAAATTCATCATTAACAAGAATGAGAAATGATTTAATTAAAAATTTAAAAAATAAAATTAAAAATGAAAATGTTGGAATACCAAATCCAACAAACGTATATACTAAAAATACGTCAAATAATGATATTAATTTAATATTAAATACTGCATCAAGATTAACAGGTGTAAATTTTAATAATTTAAGAAGCACAAATGAAATTAAAGAATTAAATCCTTCATTAAAAAATAAACCATTAAATATTGGTAAATTGCAAGATGGATTTTACAACGTATATTCAATAAATCCAAATGATACTAATATATTAGATGAAAATTTATCTACTGAAAATAATAATATTAAACATTCTAGTTTAGGTGACTTACATCCAGACGGTAAACCGTTTGAAAATCCTAATGATTTAGGTGACTTACATCCAGATGGTAAACCATTTGAAAATCCAAAAGATCTTGGTGACTTACATCCAGATGGTAAACCATTTGAAAATCCAAAAGATCTTGGTGACTTACATCCAGACGGTAAACCATTTGAAAATCCTAATGATTTGGGTGACTTACATCCAGATGGTAAACCATTTGAAAATCCTAATGATTTGGGTGACTTACATCCAGATGGTAAACCATTTGAAAATCCTAATGATTTGGGTGACTTACATCCAGATGGTAAACCATTTGAAAATCCTAATGATTTGG
>Ga0256913_10000586_pt1 | contig 18961 bp, 14 predicted proteins | sample Axial_MatmetaG_FD_185970 | JGI IMG/M metagenome (GOLD analysis project Ga0256913, IMG submission 185970) | Deep-sea worm associated microbial mat communities from Axial Seamount, Juan de Fuca Ridge, Pacific Ocean - Axial_Mat | ecosystem: Environmental > Aquatic > Marine > Oceanic > Microbial... | reverse complement strand
TATTTCTAATTATAGAAGTATAAAACTCGAATATGTTTCAGGTCAACATCCGGCTGCATTAGAGCTTGATTATACAAATTCATATTATTCTCACAGTAATGATGTAGGGGCTATATCTAAGTCAGAACTTTGTTACAATAATAATGGACAAGGAATTAATTTTAATATTTCCGCTTTTGATTACATAAAAATTAGAGATTTTGTTATAGATCAAGGAGTTTTAATATTGAATATTTCAATGACGGATATTCATGGTAATACTTCTTTGATTACTAAAAAACTTCCCGGATTAGGTAATTCAATTGTGTTTGAAAAAGAAATTTTTATTTCAGAGTTTGAAACAAATAATATTGATCTAAGCCATATAGCAGAAATATGTTTTAAATTTTCTACTAAGGATATTTCAATTGATTATAGGCTAGGGGATATATGGTTGTGTCAATTCACTGATTGTCTTATTCATTCTGACCCAGATAGAATTGAGATATGCAAAGGCGATTCGGTTGAAATAGGAGCGGATGTTGATTGCTCCAATTTGATAACGTTCACATGGGATCACAATCTTGGTATTGGCAAAAAACATATTGTTTCACCTGATACAACAACAACATATTTTGTTACTGCTATTGATGCCTATGGTTGTACCTCGACAGATACAGTTCAGGTAATAGTTCATCCATCTCCTTCAGTAAATTTAGTATCTTCGGTGAATATGTGTAAAGGCGATAGTATAGATATTACAGCATTGGGAATAAATGGAGAAGAACCGTATTCATATAAATGGAGTACTGGTGATACTACTGCTACAATTCGTGTTTCACCTGATGCGAGTACTTTTTATTCATTGACTGTAACTGATGCAAATTATTGTTCTTCTATTGATAAAGTGGTTGATGTGGAAGTGCATCCTGCGCCAGATGTTGTAGCAAGTTCAACTATTGCCAACTGTACCGAGAATGACGGTTCGGCTACAGCAGTTGCATCAGGAGGGACTCCTCCATATTCTTATTTATGGGAGAATGGATGGACAGATGCATACAGGCCGGATCTTCCCGCGGGTGAGTATTATATTACGGTAACAGATGCCAACGGTTGCCATGATAATACTTCGGTTGTAGTTGAAGAAAAAGATTGCGGATTAATAGGTAATTATGTATGGGAGGATATGAATGCAGATGGTATTCAAGATTCAGGAGAATCAGGTATATCTGGTATAAGTGTGATTTTGTATGACGGACAATTCAGTCCTTTGGATACTGCATATACCAATCAACAAGGGAAATACTATTTTTATAGTTTGCATCAGGGACAGTATTATGTTCAATTTTCACAACCACAAGGTTATGTTCCTACAGATAAAAATGCAGGTGATAATATATTTGATAGCGATGCTGATTTATTATCGGGATATAGTGATTTAATCGATCTGGCAAAATACGAAAAAGATAGTACAATTGATGCCGGTTTTTATAAATTCGCATCAATAGGGGATACTGTATGGGTAGATAGCAACGGTAATGATATACAAGATGAAGGGGAACTGGGTATTGGTAATTTTGAGGTCAGACTTGAGACTTGTGGCGGAGTGACTTTGGATACTACTTATACCGATTCTCTTGGGAAATATCTATTTACATCTCTTAAACCCGGGGAATACAAGATAAGATTTATTTTGCCTGACACAATGCAATTTGTCAATAAAGATGCCGGTTATGATGATAAAAAAGATAGTGATGCAGATCTATCTTCTGGATTGACTGCTTGTGAAACTCTTGTCAGTGGTGAAAATAACTTGCGTTACGATGCCGGTGTTTATGTCCCTGCAGAGCTTGGGGATTTTGTATGGGAAGATATAAATGCTAATGGTATTCAAGATGACGGCGAACCGGGAATAGCTAATGTGGCTGTTATATTAAATAATTGTCAGGGGAATCCTCTTGATACTGTTTATACTGATAATTCAGGCTATTACTTGTTTTCCGGTTTAAAACCAGGTAATTATAAAATCTCTTTAATATTACCTGATAATTATTATCTAACTACTGTTGATAATACAGGAGATGATAAAGACAGTGATATACAGAATGATGGATATAGCGTATGTGAATTTTTGGAAAGCGGAGAGAAGAATTACGATTATGATATCGGATTATATAAATATGCAAGTATCGGAGATAAAGTCTGGGAAGATATAAATGCTAATGGTATTCAAGACGACGGTGAAGATGGTGTTGATGATGTTACGATAGAATTAAGAAGTTGTAACGATATTTTATTAAGCACAATGAAAACAGATACGAAAGGTTTATATGTTTTTGATGAATTGATACCAGGTACTTATAAAATAAAGTTTATATTACCGGCAGATTATCATTTTTCTGATAATGATAAAGGTGATGATGACAGTGTCGATAGTAATCCAAATACTATAACAGGGTATACCGTATGTGAAGAGTTAATCAGTGGTGAAAATAATCAAACTTATGATGCGGGAATTTATAAATATGCAAAAATTGGCGATTATGTATGGCTTGATGAAGATGGAGACGGATATCAGGACACGAATGAGCCTCCTTTTGTAGGTGTGGAAGTAATACTACAAGATTGCAATGGGAATGATATAGCAACTCAATATACGGAACAAACAGGACTTTATTTATTTGATAGTCTTGCGCCCGGAAATTACAGATTAAAATTTGTTGCACCTCAGAATTATTTATTTAGTTATGCTGATATTGGTGAAGATGACTCAGATAGTGATCCGGATCCTTCTACGGGAATTACTACATGTGAATTTCTGGAGAGTGCTGAAGATAACAGGACTTACGATGCCGGATTGTTATATTTTGGGTCTTTGGGAGATTATGTATGGGAAGATATGAATGGTGATGGTCTTCAACAATCTGATGAACTGCCTATGGAGAATGTAGAATTAAAGCTCTATCACTGGGAAAATGATTCTTTTGTTTATAAATCAAATACTTTTACCGATGAAAATGGATATTATTTATTTGATAATATTCCTCCGGGAAATTATTATGTTTTAATAGTACCTACTAACGGATATGATATTACAGAACCAGATAAGGGGTTAAATGATTCGATAGATAGTGATTTTGGTGATTTCAATGGAGAAAATACAACTCCAATAATAAGTATAAATCCGGGAGTCGAAGATTTGACATGGGATGCTGGATTGTATAGATGTGCGACTATTGGTGATTTATTGTGGAGGGATCATGTCAGGGATGATGTTTATACGATAGGTGAAGCTGGTATTAACGGAGAAATTGTCAATTTATGGAGAAAAGATGAAGGTAACTGGATATTGTGGGATCAGGTTGTTACTTCATATAAACCCACATCAACCTGCGGAGATGGATATTGGTCATTTTGTACTAATCCGGGTGAATATTATATTGAGTTTTCCGGACTTGGTAATACAGATATGATTCATGTCGCTCCTAATGTTGGAAATGACGATGACATCGATAGTGATATTGATGACAGCAACGGTCTAAATACTTCACCGGTATTTACTTTGACTTCAGGGGAATTTATTGATAATTTGGATGCTGGATATTTCCCTAATTATGAATTTTCAGGAGTTGCATGGAAAGATAGTAACAATGACGGACTTAGAAGTGAAGATGAAGAAAGATTTGAAAACATAACTGTTCAATTGTATAATGAATCAGGGTTTATACAAACAACTACAACAGATCATAATGGAGAATATCACTTTTCTGACTTGGAAGAAGATCAATATTACCTTTGGTTTGAGTTGTCGGGTAATTATGCATTTTCAAATCCTAATGCCGGTGCGGATAATATTGATTCTGATGTTACTGATGATAATGGTGGACATACAACCGGTTGGATTGATTTGGAAAATGATAGTCTAAGTAATATAGATGCTGGATATATTATCCCTCCCCAAAACAGATTGTTATGGAGTGATATCGGAGGATTTAATAATGATGATTATAATTCAATCTGGTGGCAAACGAAGAATGAACAAAATATAGAATATTATGAGGTTATGAAAGCTTTTGGAGAACAAGATCTTCATGATATTTTAGGAACCATTAATTCCAATAAAGGGAAAAGAAGTTCATACAGGATAAATGATTATGATGTTACACAGATAGGTACATACCGGTATAAAATAAAAGCGGTAAACTCTGATAATACAAATATTTATAGCAATGATATAATTATTGATGTAAAAGCAGAATCGGGATTGAGTATATTTCCAAATCCGGTAGTTGATGTTTTATATTTTGATTATGTTGCGACAAAAGATGAAACTATTTCTGTTTATATAATGGATATTGCAGGCAAATTGTATTATGAAAAAGAAAATATTCAAATTCAATCCAATACCAAGTATCACGATGAGATAAATATGAATATAATCGGTACGGGAGTTTATCAATTATTGGTGAGAACAAAAGAAAATTCTTATATTTTAAAATTTACTAAGATTTCAGATTGATAAGTATCTTTATATAAAAGATTGAAGACGAGATTATCTAGAGTTTCGGTCATAGGCCGGAACTCTTTTTTTGAATTGTATTAGAACTTATTTTGATATAAAAATGTTATTGTTTTGATACTGATAATGCTTTGATATTTAAATAATCCATAAAAAGTTAATAAAAAAAAGTGCTATTTTGCTGTCCAGTGAAATAAAGTTGTATAATTTATTAATTGAGAATAAGTTGTTGTGGATTATTTGAATACTGATATCAATGGAAGTTTCATAAATAACAGAAAAAGATTTTAATTTGAAATAGTAAAAAGAAATAAGTATGAAATATATAGATTATTATAAAATATTGGGGGTTGATAAAAATGCAGATGAAAAACAAATAAAAAAAGCATATAGAAAATTAGCGATAAAATATCATCCCGATAAAAATAAAGGTAATAAACAAGCGGAAGAAAAATTTAAAGAATTGAATGAAGCTTATACCGTGTTATCTGATCCGGAAAAAAGGAAGAAATACGATCAATACGGACACGATTGGGAAAAATTTCAATATGCAGGACAATCGCAGGGTGCAAGTCATGATTTTGGAGGAGCCCGAGGATATGGCGGTTTTAATTTTGGGGGAGGCGGTACTCAATTTGAATTTGGAGGCGATTCTGATTTTTCTGACTTCTTCAATATGTTCTTTGGAGGTAGTGGAAGGGGATTTACTACAGGTAGAAGCGCAAGACCGATTAAAGGGCAAGATTATTCGGCAATTGCAGATATTACTTTGGAAGAGGCTTATCAAGGAACAAGCAGATTGATAGAACTTGGAGGTAAAAAGATACGGGTGAAATTCAAACCGGGAGTAAAACAAGGTCAAAAATTAAAAATTAAAGGTAAAGGTGCCCCGGGAAGAAACGGAGGTTCAGCAGGAGATCTGTATATTGAAGTTAGGATTTCCAATAATACGGGATTTGAAAGGGATGGCTCTGATTTGAGAAAGAAAATAGATGTTGATTTGTATACAGCTGTATTAGGAGGTGAAATCGAAGTGGAAACCATTGATTACAAAAAAGTAAAAATAAAGATTCCTGCTGGTACTCAAAACGGAAAAGTATTTAGAATAAAGGGTAAAGGAATGCCTAAGTATAATTCGTCCGGGGCTCATGGAGATTTGTATTTAAGTGTCAATGTATTGATACCACAAAATCTTACCGATGAAGAGAAAAGCTTGTTTAAGAAATTGAGAGATTTAAGGGAATAAAGCTTTAATTAAATTAATTAGCTTGGATAATTTAAATCAGTCCATCTGAATTATTATTTTATATTACTGATTTGATCATCCTGAATATGTTTATTATTTTTACATTTGCAAAAAAAATGATGTTATGCTAAATAATAAGTTGTATTTTCTTTTGGTCATAGTGATGCTTATGGGGTCATGTGTTTTACCATCAAAATATCAAAAAGTCATTGAAGAAAAAGATGGATTGATCAGGGAGAATAATTCGTTGAAATATCTTAAAAAGCAAAATAAAAAAGATAGGGAAGAAATAAAGTCTTTGAAGGATAAAATGGATCAAATGGAGCAATTGATGTATGAGCTTAATACAAAACTAACTGCTTCCAAGGAAATGTATAAGAATTGTCAGCGGGATTATGATAAAATGTTGATGGATAACAAAAAACTGTTGGAAAGAGCATTTACAGAACAATCAAATTTATCAGGGGAATTGGCGGAAAAACAAAAATTATTAGCAGAGAAAGAAAGAAGCCTGAGAAAATTGGAAAGTGATTTGAATAATCAAAAATTGAAGCAGCAATTGCTTAAAACAGATCTTGAAGCCAGGGAGCATAAAATAGATTCATTGAGGACATTGATACGATTGAAGGATGAAAAATTAACTTCTATCAAGCAAAAAATTAATAACGTTCTATCAGGATATTCCAACGATGATATTATGGTCGAAAAAAGGAATGATGGAAGATTGTATATATCACTAAGCCAGAACTTGTTATTCGCAAAGGGTAGCAATAGACTTGATTCCAAAGGTAAATTGGCTTTGAAAAGTCTTGCTAAAGCACTTAAAACAGAACCGTCAATCCATATTATAGTAGAAGGTCATACTGATTCTGACGGTACTCCTAAATTGAATTGGCAATTAAGTACAAAAAGAGCATTGGCTGTAACGGAAGTTTTGATACAAAATGGTGTGATGCCACAACAGATTACAGCTGCCGGACGAGGACAATACCAACCTGTTGTTCCTAACGATATAGAAAAGAATAAATCAAAGAACCGAAGAACAGAGATAATACTGGAACCAAATGTTAATGATATTATTAATTTTTTGAAATAAATAATATCCATTGGTTATATCGTTATAATTTATATGAGGTACCGGATACAAATATTGTTTTTATTGATTTCCATGCACTTGAATGCTCAAATAAATAAATGCTCTTTTGAGACTGATTATATTTATTATTTTTCAAATCATGATGATTATTCAAAGTTTTTAGCGGATAAAGAAAGGGAATTATCTGTTTTTTCCGGTATGTTGAATCAAAGAGATGAGATTACAATTCCTGTAGTATTTCATATTTTTAATAAGAAAAATGCTGATTTTAAAGTGAGGATACCAGATATTTATGAGCAACTGGATATATTAAATGAAGCTTTTTCGGCACGTAATTATGATCTGAAAAATGTTCCGGATAGTTTTTATAATATAATTGGTAACTCGGGAATAAATTTTTGTATAGGAAAAAAGGAAGAAGCCGGCAAGATTATTAAAGGTATTTTGTTTTATGAAACAGAAGAAACAAATTTTGCAGATCAATATATAGAAGGAGATAATAAGAGGTTGAAAATCAAGCATTCTTCTTTCGGAGGTTCAGATTTGTGGGATCCTAAAAAATATATCAATATATGGATTGGTGAAATGATAAGTAATATCGGGACTTCAACATTTCCGGGTATAGCACAGCAATATTCAAATGAAGAAGGAATAGTTATTAATCTGCAAAATCTAAAAATAGGTAGTAAGCAGAAAAAAACGATTGTTCATGAGATGGGGCATTATTTTGATCTTTATCATATTTGGGGCAATGAACCAGGTTGTGAAAAAGATGATGGTGTCGATGACACACCATTGCAATTCAATTATTATTCAGGATGTCCTCTAGGAGATAAATTTTCATGCGGCTCCATGGATATGTATATGAATTATATGGATTATACCGATGATGATTGCAGTCTGATGTTTACAAAAGGGCAGATCGACAGGATGAAGGTATCACTAAATGTATATAGAAAAACTTTAACTGAAAATAACTCATTGTGTGATACTCAGATTGTTCCGGACTTATTTAATTCGATTGAGGTCTATGAAAATAATAACCATATCTCTCTTGTCCGGGGTTTTATGGCTGATGAAGATATTGATGTAATGATTTATGATATAAAAGGGCGAAAAATTTATTCGGGAAAGTTTGGTAAAAGAGAAACTGTTAAAAATATAAATTCTGTTTTTTTGAACTTTGGATTATACTTGATACAATTAAAATCAGGTAAAATTTATAATACTAAAAAGATTGTGATTTTTTAACAATAAATTTAATTATTATTTGTTTAATTTGCATTAAATATAAAAAAAGAATATGAAAAACCTGTTAGTGATCGGATTGATAAGCATATTTGTGTTTGGAGCATGTAGTACCGTTAAAATGGAGTCTGACCCACAAAAAGCATCTCCTGTTATTGTTTACAGTAAAGGTCCTTGTTTTGGAAAATGTCCTATTTTTACAATGACTATATATAATACCGGATTGGTAAAATACTATGGTAGAAGATATACTACAAAAAACGGAAAACATGAGAAAATGCTGGACAAAAAAAGTTATACGGATCTTGTAAATTCATTCAGGAAAAATAGATTTTGGAGATTTGACGATACCTATGGTATGGATCTTGTAGATGCACCGACGACGACAATATCTTTTTCGGATAAGGATAAAGTGAAAACCATAAAAGGCAAGTCACAGTTTCCTGATAAATTGATAGAATTGATGGTTAAACTTGATACTATTGCTAATTCCAATGAAGGTTGGATTATGACGGAAAAACCCTCAATCGTAGAGAAAGGTGAAGAAATAATTGAGAATCAGATTATTTTGAAAGCAGGAGAAGGTATGATAATGTCAAGATGGCTTCAAAAATATAAAAAATACGGAGTAAGATTGATGAAAAGAATAGGGGATTCCAATGAATACTGGTTGATAAGATATGATAAAAATAAAATTAATCCCAAAGAAATGTTAAAGATGATTCAAGAGGATAAATTTGTTTCTGAGGCTGAATTTAACAAAAAAGTAACTGAAAGATGAAAATAGCTGTTTTTCCGGGGTCGTTTGATCCGATTACTATCGGACACGTTAATTTAATACATAGAGCTTGTACGTTGTTTGATAAAATCATTATATCAATCGGGATGAATACAAGTAAAAACAAACTTTTTCCCTTGGAGCAGCGTATTGAATGGATAAATGGTGTTTTTGAAAATGAAAGCAAAATAGAGGTTAAGGAATTTCATGGTTTGACTGTAGATTTTTGTAAAAAAGTTGGTGCTAAATATATTATCAGAGGTCTGAGAAATGCTTCGGATTTTGACTATGAAAAAACAATAGCCCAATTGAATCATGAACTCAATAAAGATATTGAAACGGTTTTCCTTATAAGCCGGCCAAGGTATAGTCATATCAGTTCGACTATCGTCAGAGAGATTATCAGAGTGAAAGGAGATGCCTCTTCATTGGTTCCGGAAAATGTAGATCTGAAGAAAGCTCTTGAAAAATAATAAAAGCTGCTTTTTTTATAAGCGTGAATAAATAGAGTGATCGAAAATACGTTGTAAGGTTAATAGATGTCTCATCAATGGAAAACCGGTATTATATCTCCATTTTAAATCTTAAATTGATTCTTCTGGATGTAAGAGTGTTTTTGATTGCATAATATCCTCCCGTTATCGTTCTTACCCAATTTACCGAAGAAGGATTGTTAATCCCGAGAAGATTGAATATTTCCAGACTGATCCATGTATTTCTTGAAAATCTTAACGGATGCAAAGGTTTATGGCTTTTCATGGTTTTATCCCAAAGTAAATAGGAAAATCCTATATCAACCCTTCTGTATGGAGGATATCTGAAATTGTTTCTTACGACTATATTATCGTCTTTAAATCCAAAAGGCAGTCCTGTTCCTAAATTCATATTAAAATGGACTTTAAAGTTTTTATTGTTTTTAAAATAGTCTTGGAAAAATAGAGAAACATTAACTAATCTGTCAGTGGGGCGGGGGACATATTCCGTATTTACAAAAGATGTGTCCACCCATTTTTTATGCTCAATGCCATCTAATTTTTCTTTAGCCTGCATGATGGAAACGTTGATCCATGATTCTGCATCAGGGACAAACTCACCGTTTAACCTTAAATCTATACCTGTGATATATCCTTTTGAATCGTTATTTCCGGAATAAATGATTCTCACATTATCATAATCATAAGAAACCAGGTCGTCAAGTTTTTTATAATAGATCTCTGAAATCAATTTCATTTTTTTATCACTGATTTGTTTCCAATAAAAATCATAACTTAAACCCGCCAGAATATGTATGGATTTCTGAGATTTGATATCGAGGTTTAATGTACCATCTCTTCTTCTGTGTTCCTTGTAATGGGGAGGTTGGTAATAAATACCTCCCGCTATTTTCAAAGCGATGTCTTTTTTCCATTGCAGTGGTTTATATGATAATTGAAATCTTGGACTTGAAAGAAATTCTCCGGAAAGAGGTCTGTACATAAATCGTATTCCTGCAGTTGCCTTTATCTCATGTTTTTGATTTTTCCTGAAATAAGTATCTGAAACAAATGCGCTATAATTGTTTTTATTCAATTCATTTTTGCTTTTTAATACATATTGCAGTGAGACTATAGAATCTGTATATGGAATGGAATAATCAGCGGAATCAAGTCTTTCCCATTCATTGATTTTATCAAAAAAATACATTTTCCTATAGTTCACACCCCATTGAATGAAATGAGAACTTTCAGTATCTGAAGTTTTTAATTGATTTAGTTCAATGCCACCGAGGTGCTTAAGAGTGGATATTTCAGAATAAAGAAAATCACGTGTATATTTATGTTGAGCACCGATTCCAAGCAAACTGATTTCTTCTCCGGATTTGTCACTTCCGAAATTCGTTTCGATTTGGCTCAAACGATATTCACCTAGAATATCATAATTCTGTGACTCATTACCAATGTATGAAGCTCCTAATAATTTAAGGTAATATGGATTTTTATTTCTTTCCGGAACATAGGTTAATGATAAACCATTCATCATACTGTTGAATTCATCTACTTCATTGCCTTCAAAAAAAGTAGTGAATCTTATGGCTGTTTTTATTGTTCCCGTTACTTCTTGTTGACTTTTTGGTTTTAACCTGAAAATATTTCCGTTGTAATTTCCAAGATATCCTATTTGCAAATCTTTGGATATATTGTATGTGATAAAAGTTTGGAAATCCGTGAAAGTAGGGACATATTCTCCTTTTTTAGTTTGGCTGTTAAGAAGATATCTATTGTCTTTGTATCTAATACCTGTCAGAATACGGAGTTTATTCCATTTGTTTTTCCCTAGTTTGGTACTTCCTTCGATATGTGCATTAGCACCCAGAAGGCTTAGGGAAAATGAAGATTTGAAAATAGTAGGTCTTTTGTAATGAATATCCAGAACTGATGACATTTTATCACCGTATTTTGCTTCAAAGCCTCCGGATGAAAAAGATAGGTCTTTTATTAGATCAGAATTTGGGAAGCTCAATCCTTCCTGTTCTGAATTTTGAATAAGTTGAGGTCTGAAAATTTCAAAATCATTGACATAAACCATATTTTCATCATAATTTCCGCCTCTTACATTGTACTGCGAGGATAATTCCCCTCCGGTTCCCGTAGATGTTCCAAGTGCGATACTAGGCAAAACGCTTTCAAAATTGCCTGAGGTGATCGGTAAAAGTTTTAATTCTTCTATATCTTCCCGTATCATTCCTACATCTTCAATCCTGCTTTCAGTGATAGTAACTTCATATTTGCTTTCTTCCGGCATCAATGCAACATTTATTTGATGTTTTTCATTTACCAAAAGCCCTTTTATATGAAACTTTGTCTTTTTATATCCAATCCTTGTATATATTATATCCAAACTTTTATTTGCCGGAATTTCCAATTTGTACAATCCGTTAACATCTGTTTGTACAGCAGTTGTAGTCCCGTCAATAAAAACAGTAACAACTTCCACCGGATCTTTAGTAATCGCATCTGTTATTACACCGAAAATTGTACTTTTTTGAGCATTTAAAATAAAAGGGATAAATAAAATAAGTAAAAGTTTTACCGTTTTAAGCATTCTAAAAGAATTTAACCATATAAAAATAACGTAAAGATAATAAACGTAATAAAAAATTTTCTATTTTTGTATTACATAAAATAATAATAATAATGGACAAAAAACAAGAATTTATTGATCTGATAAATAAAGGGTATCATTTTAAAAAGAATTCATTTATTTTAGGTGCAGCAAAATTAGATGATGAAGCATTGACTGATACATTTGTGAGATTACCTTTGGAAACATTCAACAGGCATGGTTTGATAGCTGGAGCGACGGGAACAGGTAAGACAAAAACATTGCAAATAATGGCGGAACAATTATCCGCCAACGGAGTTCCGTCTCTGGTTATGGATATCAAAGGAGATTTGAGTGGAATTGCCGTTCCGGGAAATATGCATCCAAAAATAATGGAAAGGCATGAAAAAATTGGATTACCTTATATTCCGTCAGGAAGCCCGGTTGAATTTTTGACGCTTTCCGATGAAAAAGGAGTGAGATTGAGGGCGACAGTGTCTGAATTCGGTCCTATATTGTTTTCAAAGATATTAGGGCTTAATGAAACCCAAGCAGGTATCATAGCTGTGGTTTTTAAGTATTGTGATGATAGTGATATTCCATTGGTAGATTTAAAGGATATCAAAAAAGTTTTACAATATTTAAGTAATGACGGGAAAAATGAATTTGAAGAAACCTATGGCAAAATGTCATCTGTGTCACTCGGAACGATATTGCGAAAAATAGTGGAACTTGAACAACAGGGTGCTGAAATATTTTTTGGTGAACCATCTTTTGATGTCAATGATCTTTTGAGAGTTGATAGCGAAGGACAAGGGATTGTTTCGGTATTGAGATTGACGGATTTGCAGGATAGACCTAAACTGTTTTCAACATTCATGTTGCAAATGCTCGCAGAGATATATTCGATTTTCCCCGAGGAAGGTGATTTGGATAAACCCAAATTAGTGATTTTTATAGATGAAGCCCATTTGGTTTTTGAAGAAGCTAGTGATGCTCTTTTGGATCAGATAGAAGTTATAGTGAAATTGATTAGATCCAAAGGTGTAGGAATATTTTTTGTAACTCAAAATCCTACTGATATTCCAGATGAAGTACTTAGCCAATTGGGTATGAAAGTACAGCATGCATTGAGGGCATTTACTGCAAGAGATAGAAAAGCAATACAAAAAGCAGCGGAAAATTACCCGTTGACAGATTATTATGATATAGATGAATTAATCACGCGATTAGGAATAGGTGAAGCGATAGTCACTGCCCTAAATGAGAAAGGAATACCTACTCCGTTGGTGCATACTTATTTGAGAGCACCACAGTCCAGAATGGATGTTCTGACTGATGATGAAATTAACTATTTGATTAATCAATCCAAATTAATATCTAAATACAATACTACGGTAGATAGGGAAAGTGCCTATGAATTGTTGTCTGCAAAGATGGAGGCAGCTCGAGAAGAAGAACATAAATCCGGAATGGAAAAAGGATTTAAGGAATTGAGTAAAAATAGAAAAAGAGAAAAAAGTACTTTGGAGAAAATTCTTTCAAGTACCACAACAAGACAAATAGGGCGAACAGTTGCACGAGAGTTAACAAGGGGATTGCTTGGTGTGCTGGGAATAAAATCTACAAGAAGAAGAAGGAGGAGAAAGACAACATCCTGGTTTTAGGTACAAAAAGCAATTTAACAAAAATTTAAAACAACATAATAATGAAAAAGATTATCGCAACAATTATATTGAAATTGTGGGGATGGAAAATAGAAGGCGGCAAAGCACTGGAAAAAAAACTTATGATTGTTGTGATGCCACATACTTCAAATTGGGATTTTCCACTTGGGATATTTGCAAGGTGGAAAATGGGAATTGAAGTTAAGTTTGTAGGTAAATCAAGTTTATTCAATCCCCCTTATGGATTTATTATGAGGGCATTGGGAGGTTATCCGGTAGAAAGAAATCCCGCTAAGAAAAATGGCAGTATAGTAGATCAGATTATTGATATCATAAATAATGAAGATGAAATAAGAATAACTTTTACTCCCGAGGGAACCAGAAGTAAAGTAAAAAGGTTAAGATCCGGATTTTACACAATTGCAAAAGCTACAGGTATAAAAATCCAATTGGTTGCTATCGATTACCAAAATAAGATTTTGCGATTTGATGTTCCTCATATACCTGCGGGCACTTTTGAAGAAGAATTAAAAATATTAAAGGAATTTTATAAAGGCGTTAAAGGGAAATATCCTGAAAAGACATTTGACTTTGGTGATTGATGAAAAAATTATTTTGTCATATTTTTTATTAAATGGTTTCTTCCCGGTGATTTAAGTAAAGAAGATGCAAAGAATAAATAATGATATAAATATACTTTATGAAGATAATCATATTATTGTTGTGAATAAACCGGCTGGGATATTATCTCAAAAAGATAAAACCGGTGATGATAGTATTATCGAGATTTTAAAAGATTATATAAAGAAGAAATATAATAAACCCGGAAATGTTTTTCTCGGTTCCGTACACAGACTGGACAGACCTACAAGTGGAATAATGGTTTTTGCCAGGACTTCCAAAGCACTCACGCGATTAACCGTATCAATAAGGCACAAGGAATTCGATAAGAAGTATTACGCTATTCTGGAGGGTAAAATGAGTGTGAAATCAGGGAGATTAATCCATTATTTGATAAAAGATAGTAAGAAAAATATTGTTAAAGCATATAATGATATTGTAGCTAATAGTAAAAAAGCTGAACTGGAATTTTCTCTTCTTTCGATAATAAATAATTTTTCATTGGTTGATATTCATTTGATCTCAGGAAGATCTCATCAGATCAGGTCACAGTTTAGCAAGAAGTTCTTTCCTGTGGTGGGAGATTTCAAATATGGATCACGTGTGAAAATTCCGGATAGAAGTATTTGTTTACATAGTTATAGTTTGAGTTTTGTTCATCCCGTTAGAAAAGAAAGAATGAGTTTCAGATCATTACCCGATTTTGATAAATGTTTTTGGGAAAAGTTTGTTAAAATAATAAGTTAAATTTTGTTTTAGATGAAAAATAGTTGTAATTTTGCGCGCTGTGAGGGGCATACGGCCAGCTCCTTCTGAATCCCCCCAGGGCAGAAATGCAGCAAGGGTAGGAGGTTGAGCGGTTCGGTGTGTTTCCTCACTTTTTGTTTATGTCCTGCATATTTTGTTTTTTATGATGACTATTGATATTATATCCGCTGTTCCTGATCTGATGGAAAGTCCATTGGACCATTCTATAGTGAAGAGGGCAAAAGATAAATCATTGGTTGATATTAATGTCATTAATCTTCGTGATTATGCTTTGAACAAATATGGTCAGATCGATGATACACCCTATGGAGGTGGCGCAGGTATGGTTTTGATGGTCGAACCATTATACAATTGCATCAAGGATCTCCAAAAAAATAAAACATACGACCAAATAATATATCTCACACCCGATGGCAAAACTTATGATCAAAGTACAGCTAATTATCTATCGATGCAGAAAAATCTATTGCTGATATGTGGTCATTATAAAGGAATTGACGAAAGAATAAGAGAAAATTTTGTGACGATGGAGATATCCATAGGTGATTATGTATTATCCGGTGGTGAGTTGGCTGCTGCAATAGTTGTAGACTCCATAGTGAGATTAATCCCGGGCGTTCTTAGTGATGCTGAATCCGCATTAAATGATTCTTTTCAAGATAATTTGTTGGCTCCTCCTGAATATACCAGACCAGCTGAATTTAAAGGATGGAAAGTTCCTGAAATACTATTGTCGGGGCATGATGCCAAAATCAAAGAATGGAGATTTGAACAGAGTCTTAAAAGAACAAAGGAAAGACGACCGGATCTTTTGGGTGATTAGGGTATTATTACACCAAATTTTCGGGTAAATCCATAGAAATCACTTTTTTTTCTTCATTTATTTCAATGATTAATTCATTCACGAGAGGTATCAACTTTTCCTGATCGTCTTTCAATACCACAGCCATCAGTTGTTGAGGATACTGCTCTGTTCTCAATATTTGAAAACTACGTCCGGAATTGATATCGGTAATACAAAATTCAGATAGATTTATTTCTTGATCTTCAGCGGTTTGTTCTTGATTGTCACTTATGTCTGTATCCCTTAAAAATAATTTTGCTCCGTTGTATTTTTTTATTTCTTCAGGTCCTGAAAACTCTTCAAATTTAATATAGTACAACTCTTCATCGGATTCGATATATTCTATAAAAAACGGGATTTTTAATCCATTGGTTTCTATGAAAATAGCTTTTGCTTTTTCTGCATCCGGTTTGAATCTGTCTTCAATAACTGCTAATAATTCCCCCGTTGTCCTGAATGGTTTAAGTATTTCACCTATTTTTATATATTTGAACATGTATTTATTTTAATTTCGTGAGAAACTAATTAATTTTTGGGTAAGAATAAAGCCTTCTTCAGCTTTTTCTTCCCAGGGGGTATTAGGTTCCCCGGTCTTCTGAGTATTCAAAATCACCATATTTTTATATATCAAACCGGTTCCTTTAGCATATTTTTCGATAGAGTATCTTTTTTCAAGTGAATTTTCTTTATCTGCCTGGACAACGGTAGTTACATTTTCATAATGATTTTCTCCTATGTCTTCTGCTTGGGCTGTTGATAAATAATAATATTCCCAATCCTTATAAATTTTGATAGGTTCTCCGGCAATGCGAACTATGGTATTATCTGAATCAAAATATGCATTTCCGTCCCATGATGCATTTTCCCTTATAGGAAATATCATTTTTATGAATTTCAGGTTTTCTTCACTTTCTATAGCTTTGTTCTCATCCAAATAAGCATACCAAGTATCGGTGGTGTTCCAATATTTTCCTGCTTTAAGGGATCGCTCAATAATAAAATATGTGTTCCCTTTATTATCTTCGAAAGTTCCGGAAATGAATTCTTTTATTAAATGATTGATAGTGTCTATTTTTTTTCCTTTATTATCATAAATAACCGAATCGATTGAGTAAATCCATGTATTGCCTATTTCCAAAGGGAAATATTCTGCTCCATTAAAATCATTGGTGTAAGGATCGATTTTAGTACCACATGAGTTTAAAATAATAATTGTAGATATTATTAAAATAGAAAAGAGATATTTCATGATTTTACATTTTAATATTTAATAAAATTGATTGGTCGTGAATATTTATTGAACGAAAATAAAACTAAAATATGATATCGGGGAATATTTTAAAAGCTTTCTTCAATAATTCCACCACCGATAACATCATCACCTTCATAAAAAACAGCTGATTGTCCGGGAGCTATACCTTGAACATTGGCTTCAAAGGTTATTTCATAAGTAGTATCATTGAACTTTGATATTTTACTTTCAATTGCTTGACTTTTATATCTAACCATTGTAGAAACTTCTCTGGGTTCTGATATTTCTTCATATTTCATCATATTAATCTCATTGACAAACAATCCGTTTTTGTTCAGCTTTGCTCTTTCTCCTATTACTACGGTATTTGTCTCTGCATCAATGGAAATCACATAAACGGGTTTACCCAAAGCTATCTTAAGTCCTTTTCTTTGTCCTATCGTATAGTTCATGTATCCACTGTGTTTTCCCAGAAAATTACCTTCTGTATCGACAAAATTACCTCCGTTATATTTCTTTTCAAGTCCGCTGATCGTTTCTTTAAGAAATAACCTGTAATCATTGTCCGGAACAAAACAGATATCGAAATTTTCCTGCTTATGTGCTATTTGAGTATGCCCTCTGGTGAAAGCTATACTTCTTACTTCAGGTTTAGTCAATTGGCCAAGTGGAAAAACTGTTCTGGATAGAGTGTGCTGATTCAAAGCCCATAGAAAATAAGTTTGATCTTTAAGTTTATCTTTTCCTCTGGTCAAAAAATATCTGCCATTCTTTTTATTGACATTTGCATAATGGCCGGTTGCTATTTTTTCACAATCGAAAATATCAGCTTGATGGATCATTTCTCCCCATTTGATATCCGAATTGCATCTTATACAGGGATTAGGTGTTCTTCCCGCCATATATTCATCAACAAATTTATCGACAACTTTATGTTGAAATTCGTTTTTGACATCTATAATATAGTGCTTGAACCCAATAAAATCAGCGATTTCTTTTGCTCCCATGATAGATTCAATGCTGCAACATGGATTTTTTACTCTTTCACCTGTATAGTTATAGTCCAGAATATTTAAGGTAATACCTATAACTTCATATCCTTGTTCATGCAATAACAGGGCGGTAACAGTACTGTCTACTCCTCCGCTCATTCCTACAAGTATTTTACCGAGTTTGCTCATTGATTTTAAAAAATATCTGTTGTTATTTCAAGCTCTGTATAAATATTGACCTTAACACTATGTAATAATACCTTTCTCGAAGTTGCCTTTACCCTTAAATTAAATTTGTCCTTTTTTATATATTCCGACAGATCCTGGTCTTTGTTAACATCCAAGTCTAATTCATTACCTATATCTTCAGGGATAACTTGCTTTTCGGCGATTTTCACCTCATCAAGACCATCTGCTTTTATATAAACTTCAATCTTTTTAAGAAAATTGAAACTTTGATCTTCAGGATCCAAGGCAGATATTGTCAATTCCTGAAGTTTTGCAGTATGTAAATACTCTTTTTTTGAATTCACGGATTCCAGTTTGCTGTTTATATTTGTAGAAATGGCAGGAATTGGAATTTCAAATGGAAGGTCAATACCTATTATTGATGGAATAGTAGCTTCAGTATTATAATCAATATCAATAGCTATTTTCTCATCTAAATGACAAGAACCTAAATACAAAATAATATTTACAATTATAAAAAACTTAAAAAATCTCATTATTATATTTGTTTTAATCTATTTAACATATATCGCTAATAAAAGTTTTACAATTTAATTTATTGATAAAAATTTAATTTTTAAACAAAAACAGAATATAGTTGTTACTAAATAGTAATCATTATTAAATAATAATAAATTAATA
>Ga0256913_10000585_pt1 | contig 18975 bp, 20 predicted proteins | sample Axial_MatmetaG_FD_185970 | JGI IMG/M metagenome (GOLD analysis project Ga0256913, IMG submission 185970) | Deep-sea worm associated microbial mat communities from Axial Seamount, Juan de Fuca Ridge, Pacific Ocean - Axial_Mat | ecosystem: Environmental > Aquatic > Marine > Oceanic > Microbial... | reverse complement strand
CTTTTGGGTTTCCTGGATCAATATCTCTTATAATATTTTGATAACTATCATATACCCTATTTTCTTTAGCTGTATTTTGGTCGTGGCATCCATTGATAGCGCATCCGGTTTGAAAAACAGGTAAAACATCCTGACTAAAACTCATCTCAGGAAAATTTTCAAATTCCGGTGTATCATGCTGACATGCTGATAGAAAAAGCAATATTGAAAATAAAATAATAAGGGATAGCAATTTTATAAATGTCATAATATGTATTTTTATAATCAAAGTAACATTTTTCAATAATATATATATCATTTTCAAAATGTATTTTACAATAAAATATTAGTATTGTCAAAATATGACAAAATTGATATTAAAAAAAATTATTACATAAGAATTTGTAATTAATATAGATTATTTTTAAATGGGAGGATTCAAATTAATATAATTGTCCCTTTATGGATTCGATTAATTTATTTTGAACGGTTTTTCTTTCAAGGTTATTCTTCATGAAAGTTCGCATATTGCGTTCTCTGTTTAAGATGGCTAATAATGCGGGATCACTGTGAATGGTCTTGATAAATTGTGAACTTTCATTTTCCGATAAAGCATTATCCAAGTAAGCGTGGACTTTGTTGATAAAATTTAATGCATTGTTTTTTTCAATCATCGCCTTATTTTTTCAATTTTCAATTTATAATTCTTCTTCTTCTTCTTTATTTTGTCCTCTGTAATCTTTATAACCCAAAGAGAAGGCATATTTTTTTAATAATTCTTTTAACATATTCCTTGCTCTGAACAATCTTGAACGTACTGTTCCAACGGGAATATCAAGAATTACTGCCATTTCTTTATATGAAAAATTCTCAATATCCGCTAAAAGTATTACCGTTTTAAATTCAGAAGGCAATGAATTTAATGCCCTTACAATCTCATCACCCATCATGTTCTCTACTATCTGTTCCTCCAAGTCATAATACTTGTTCTGTGCTAAATCATCACTCTCGTGATAATTAATTACCTCTTCAAAGTCCACTTTGTCCGGTTGCTTGCTTTTTTTTCTGTATTCGTTTATATAAGCATTCTTCAATATCTTAAACAACCAGGCTTTTGCATTAGTTCCCTTATCGTATTTTTCTATAAATCTAAAAGCTTTCAAATATGTATCCTGAACGAGATCATTTGCTTCCTCTTCGTCGTAAGTAAGGTAGAAAGCAAAGGTTTTCAACGCTTCAATATGAGGTAGTAACTCATTTTCAAAAATTTCTATTTTTTTTTCTCTCGATATGGGACTTTTATCTTCCATCATGGGATTTTGAAGCAAAAATTATCATTATTTCAGCAAATATAATTAAAATTAATAGAAATTACAGTCATAAAATAATAATTTTTATATTAGCAAATATTTTATATGAAATTAATTAATATGAGTTTGCAAAAAGTTAAACATATAGCAGTAGCCGGAAATATAGGTGCTGGAAAAACAACACTATCGAGTTTGTTATCAAAACATTTTAGTTGGAAAGTCTTATATGAGGATATAACGGTAAATCCTTATTTGGAGAATTTTTATGCGGATATGTCCAGATGGTCTTTCAATTTGCAGATATATTTTTTAAATAGCCGTTTTCAACAAGTTAATGAAATAAGGGAAGGAGAACATACTGTTGTCCAGGATAGGACGATATATGAAGACGCAAAGATATTTGCTCCCAATTTGTATGAGATGGGCTTTATGGAAAAAAGGGATTTTGAAAATTACATTTCTTTATTCAATTTGATGTCAAAATTTGTGCAACCTCCGGATCTGTTGATATATTTGAAAGCGGATATTCCGACTTTGGTAGATCATATTCAGGAAAGGGGCAGGACTTATGAAGGGAAAATTAATTTGGATTATCTGAAAAAATTGAATCAGAAGTACAATGATTGGATAGATAATTATGATCTTGGTAATTTATTGATTTTGGATATTAATAATAAAGATTTCTTGCAAAACAGAGAGCACCTTGGAGAAGTAATCGAAAAAATAGATGCGAAATTGTTTGGATTATTTTCGGATTCAGATAAAGAGGATAAATAGTTATGCAAAACAATGATATTTTGGATTTGAATTTTGTCAGACCCGCAGTAATGGGTATTCTCAATGTTACTCCGGATTCTTTTTATAGCGGGAGCAGATTCAAATCCCTGGATAGAGCTATTGAAGCAACTGAAAAAATGTTGGATGAAGGAGCGGATATTATTGATATCGGCGGTATGTCTTCAAGACCCGGGGCTGGTTTTATTACGGTGGAGGAAGAAGAAAAAAGAGTTATTCCTGTTGTGAAGGAATTGAAAAAAAGGTATCCGGATGCGGTTATTTCAGTAGATACATTCAGGGCTCAAATAGCCAAAGAAGCTATCAAGTGTGGTGCTGATATTATAAATGATATCAGCGCGGGTAATTTGGACGAAAAGATTATTGATGTTGTATCAGAGTATCAAATACCGTATATTTTTATGCATATGAAAGGAGTTCCAATGAATATGCAAAACAATCCTCAATACGATAATGTTATTGGTGATATTTTGAAATTTATGTTTAAGAAAATACGGTTTTTTAAATCAAAAGGAATAAAAAAGATCATTGCCGATCCCGGATTTGGTTTTGGGAAAAGCATTGATGATAATTATCGATTACTGGAAAATCTGGATGTATTCAAAATACCGGAAGTTCCGGTTTTGGTAGGTATCTCAAGAAAATCCATGTTGTATAAAGTTTTGGAAATCACTCCTGAAGAAAGTCTGAACGCTACATCTGCCATGCATGCGATAGCGCTACTCAAAGGAGCGAAGATATTAAGAGTTCACGATGTAAAAGAAGCGAAAGAGGTTGTTGAATTGATGGAAAAATTTAAGAAAAACTGAGCTTTAAGAAAAATGATAATATCTTTAATATACTTTTTACGCATTTACTTGTTTTGTTTTTCACTGATATCTCTTTTGTCTGCTAGTTTCAATAATTTAATAAAATCAACAATATTAAAAATAAACAAACCGGTAATTAGTATTCCAGACAGATAAATAATCGAACCGGGAATAACAATTTCTATTATCAAAAGCAATGAAATTAAAATCCTGATTTCTGTAGGTCCGAATAAGCCGGAATCAATGGAATATTTTCCTGTTATCAATATAGCTTTTTTTGAAAGTACATTTTTTTATCGTGTTACTCAATTCTTTGTTTTTCAGAGCTTTGGTTATTCCGGCATTGTGAATAATGTATTTAAAATGAGGAGAGTTTAAAAGCTTATTTTTTATATTATTACTGTCTTTAAAGTCGATTTCTATCAGATTGACTTTTTTTTCTTCTAATCTATTTATCTTTGTTGATTTTCTAATGGTGGCAAATACATTATATCCTCTCTTAATGGCTTCATCAACTAAAAAATTGCCGATAAAACCGCTGGCACCTGTAATTAGAATATTATTGTTCATAACCGAATAAGGTGTTTTGTCTATTAAAGGTAAAATCCTTACTTTTTGTACAAATATAAGATTATTTTTGGAATTAATGATACTTTTTCGCGTAATGCGATGTATTATCTCATGTAAAGATTATAATGCCAAAGAACTATTCCACCGCTTACTGCTACATTAAAAGAATGTTTGGTGCCGAATTGAGGTATTTCCAATGCTATCTCCAGAAGATCAAGGATATCATCGCTAATACCGGAAACCTCATTTCCGAAAATCAAAGCGTATTTTTTATTTTTTTCAGGGATAAAATCATTTAACATCACCGATTTATCCGTTTGCTCTATACCTATGATGATATATCCGGCATTTTTTAATTCAATAATGCATTCTCTTGTAGATTTGTAATATTTCCATTCTACGGAATCGGTTGCTCCAATTGCGGTTTTGTTGATCTCTTTATGGGGAGGAGTAGCAGAAATACCACAGATGCAAATTTTCTCCAGAGCAAAAGCATCGGCAGTTCTGAAGAAAGAACCTACATTCATAGCTGAACGGATATTGTCCATAACCGGTACAACAGGCAATTTTTCCTTGTTTTTAAAGTCTGTTACGGATATTCTGCCAAGTTCTTTAAGTTTTAGTTTACGCATAGCTTTACTTTTGCAAATGCAAAAATAGAACAAATTATTTTATCCGGCATTATCAGAGTATATTTCATTGTTCAAACTTTTAAAGTTAGTTTACGGTTTTATAACTCACAATATTTAAAGTTTTAATGTTCATAATCAAAACTGACTATGATATGCATTATGTTTTTTATTGCAAACCGTATAAAAATGCACAACAAAATCAATGAAATATTGTAAAAATTGTAATATTCAAAACACAAAATTATTTTTTCAATATATAATTAATTAATCTAATTAACGTTAGAGTTTCTAAATCATTAAATATTGCAATGAAAAAACTAATTGTTTTATTATTATTATTGTTTTTTATTAACAATATCAATGCTCAAAATAGTGAAATTGGAATCGGTTTAGGAATTAGCACCTATTTCGGGGACTTAAATACCAATAAATTCTACGATGATATAAAACAATCCCATCCTTCAGTTGAAATATTTTATAACTACTTTTTAAATCCGCATTTTAATTTAAAAATAGCTTTGGGACATGGGACAATATCAGGTGATGATTCCTATTCTGACAAGGATTGGCAAAAAGAAAGAAATTTGAGTTTCAGCTCTATCATTACGGAATTATCCGGGATAGTAGAATTTAATATACTAAGCAATGATCATTTGATAATTCCTTTTATTTTTTCAGGGGGCAATGCTTTTTATTTCAATCCAAAAACATTGTACAAAGGAGAATGGGTGCATCTACAGCCTCTTGGAACCGAAGGTCAGGGTTCAAATCTTTATCCGGATAGAAAAAAATATAAATTGGTGAATTTTAGTTTGATTTTCGGAGCTGGAATAAAATTCAAAATAAACCAATTATTAACATTGTCTATAGAACAAGGTTGGCGCAGAACAAATACGGATTATCTTGATGATGTCAGTAAAGAATATGCCGGATATGAAAATTTGAAAAATACCAATGGGGAATTAGCTGCTATCTTGGCAGATAGAACAAACGAATACAATGGGTTTGATCCTTTATCGAGAATTCCCGGAACTCAAAGAGGGGGATCTAAAGTCAAGGATTTTTATACGATGTCATTTGTCAGTCTGATATATTCTTTACAGGATGATATCTTTGTAAGAAAAAAGAATAAAGTAACATGTCCAAAGTTTTAAATGACCGTGTTTATTCTATACTGAAAAGATATTGGAATTTTCATTCTTTCAGAAAAAATCAGGAGGAAATAATTGAAGCCATTCTATTAAAAAAAGATATTGTTGCATTAATACCGACAGGAGGAGGAAAATCGCTTTGTTTCCAATTGCCTGCTATGGTAATGGAAGGTTGCTGTCTGGTAGTAACTCCTTTGATAGCATTGATGAATGATCAGGTTGACAGGCTGAAAGATTTATCAATTGCTGCAGAAGCTTTGCATTCGGGGCTGGATAGATATTCTTCAGATTTGATATTGAATAAATTTGTCAACAATAAATTGAAATTGCTGTATGTATCACCGGAAAAACTTCAATCCAAATATTTTAGCAATCAACTTCATAAAGCAAAAATCAGTTTTTTTGCTGTTGACGAAGCACATTGTATATCACAATGGGGTTACGATTTCAGACCTGATTACAGAAAAATCAAAGAGGTAAAGAAATTGTTTCCCGGTATTTCAATTGCAGCTTTTACAGCTACTGCCAATAAAAAAACACTGAAGGATATAAAAACCTATCTTGACCTGAGAGATGAAAAAGTGTTCAGAGGTAGTTTTCTGAAAGGAAATATAAGATTTGGAACAATAAAAACTGAAAAAAAACTAAAAACTCTGGAGTTATTGCTCAAAGAGTTTCAGGGAAGCGGTATCATTTATATGAGAAGCAGAAAAGGGACGGAGAAATTGAGTTTTATTTTAAATGATTTGGGTTTTAATACGGATTTCTATCACGCGGGAATGTCCAATGATACACGTAGTGCAATCCAAAACAAATGGTTGAAAAATGAAACCGGAATAATTATCAGTACCACAGCTTTTGGTATGGGGATCGATAAACCTGATGTGAGATTTGTTATTCATTATGATCTGCCCACAAGTATGGAAGAGTATTACCAAGAAGCAGGCAGAGCGGGCAGAGATGGCAAAATGTCTGATTCCGTAATCATATACAATGATAAGAATTTGACCCGATTAAAAGCAAATCATGTCGATACTTTCCCAACACTTGAGTTTATTTCAAATATTTACAACAGCCTGAAAGATTATTACAAAATAAGAGAGATACCTGATAATGGACTTGTGTTTAGCTTTGATCTGGATAAATTCCAATCTTTTGCAGATTATTCTAAACAAAAAATTTATAAAGCTATAACCGAGTTGGAGCGCTATGGTTTTATAGAATTAAATCATCCGGTCAGAGATTCTTTTAGCAAGATGAAAATATTAGATGGGAGTGAAGTCGTGTTGGACCCGATACAATTGGGAAAAGATACTGTTAAAATAATTAAAGCGGCAATTTTCTTGTATGAGGATTTATTTTCCGTTAATTCGAATATTTCCGAGCTTAAAATTGCAAAGGAAGCAGGCCTGAATAAAAACCTGGTTATTAATAAATTAAGAGAATTGCATGAAAAAGGGCTTATTTCTTATCAACGGAGATTTACAGAAATTAAGATTTTATTTAAATCCGCACATAATAAAGAAATAGAACCGGAAGAACTTGCTTTTAGAAAAAACAGGTTGGTTCACAATATAAATTCGATCGAAAAATATCTGAAATATACAAAGTGCAGGCAAAAATTTATACTTGATTATTTTGATGAAAAGCTTAAAAAACACTGTGGTATCTGTGATATTTGTCTAAAAAGCGATTTAGCAAAATTTAGTAATTCCGATTTTTATTCTTTTAAAGAAAAAATAAGTAACTTTGATTTTGGTGAAAAAACAGGTATTGATGATCTGGCTTTTATAGATACTTATATGAATAGAAATAAAAATCTGCAAATGATCAGAAAATTGATCGAAGATGGAGAACTGAAACTTGCCGGAGACAAAATCAAAAAAGCAAATGGGCAATAAACATTTGGAAAATAAAAAAATAATATGTACGGTAACAAATGATCTGTTCAGGGACAGAAGAATGATACGAATATGCAGTGCGCTGCAGGAATCAGGTGCTGAAACATTGTTGATAGGAATAGAAAAACCTGAATCTCCTGCATTGATACAACAATCTTTTAAGCAGCTCAGATTTAAAATGCTTTTTAAAAAAGGTGTTTTGTTTTATCTGGAATACAATATAAGACTCTTCTTTTATCTGATGTTTCATGATTTTGATATTGTCAATACTGTTGATACAGATACGGTAATACCGGGTTTTATAATTTCACGTATAAAAAGGAAAAAGATAGTCTTTGATGCACATGAATATTTTACGGGAGTACCTGAATTACAAAATCGAAGACTGAAAAAAAATATCTGGGATTTAATGGAAAAGATAGTATTAACCAAAATAAAAGACAATTATACGGTATCGCAAAGTTTGAAGAAACTTTATGAGAGTAAAACAGGGCAGAAGTATGAGGTAGTTAGAAATTTTCCTTTAAAATCAAAGTATGCAGGCATTGAGATTCCGGATAAGGGCCTGTCAAAAGACATTGTTATTGCTTATGTTGGAGCATTGAATAAAGGTAGAGGTCTTGAAAGTGCTCTTGAAATGCTGACTTATTTGGGCAAAAGATACAAATTGCTATTGATAGGAGGAGGAGATTTGGAAGATGAACTTAAAACATTGGCAGTACAATTGAAATTGAGCGAAAGAGTACAATTTACAGGATGGGTTAATCCTGATAGGATACCGCAATTATTGAATAAATCTCATATCGGTTTGAATCTATTGGATGAGGATTCCCTTAGTTACCGTATGTCTCTTGCCAATAAGGTTTTTGATTATATACATCTTGGAATACCTTGTCTGACAATGGATTTTGATGAATACAAAATAATAAATAATAAATATAATTGTTTTATCTTTACCGGCACATTGGATCCGGAAACCAACTGTAAATTGATAGAGCTTTTGATTTCTGATGAGGGAAAATATAATGATCTAAAGCAAAAATCATTGGAAGCTTCCTGTGATATGGTATGGGAAAAAGAAAAAGAAAAATTGGAAAAAATATATTTCTAGCGGGAATTATTCATGGTTTTAGAAAATAATAAAACCGGATATTAATAATAATGATATTAACAAATTGGAATATGGCAAACAGGCAAAAACCACTTATTTTTATTTCAAATGATGACGGAGTTTGGGCACCGGGAATAAAAATTCTTGTAGATGTAGCAAAGTTGTACGGGGAAGTTATTGTTGTGGCACCGGATAGACCCCAATCGGGACAGGGACATGCGGTAACCATCAAAAGTCCTATTAGGATGAACAAGGTGGATGCTTTTGAAGGAGTGGAATCCTGGGAATGTACAGGCACGCCTGCAGATAGTGTCAAATTGGCTAAAGATACGATATTGAAAGGCAGAAAAGTAGATTTGATACTATCTGGAATAAATCACGGAAGCAATGCTTCTATCAATATCATTTATTCAGGCACTATGTCTGCTGCTATGGAAGGAGCATTGGAAGGAATCAATTCCATTGGTTTTTCCTTGGATGATTTTTCTTTAAAAGCTGATTTTTCAGCTGCGGCATACTATGCCGATATCATCATCAGAAAAATGTTGGATAACAAAAACGGTGAACCGGTATTATTGAATGTAAATATTCCCAATTTACGTAAAGAAGATATAAAAGGGATAAAGATATGCAGACAGGCAAGAGGAAAATGGGTCGAAGAGTTTTCGGAGTCTATAGATCCGAGGGGAGTACCGTATTATTGGCTTACGGGTAAGTTTGAAAATCTTGAAAAAGATGCTACGGATACGGATTTATGGGCACTGGAAAACGGATATGTTTCGGTAGTACCTTCTTGTTTTGATTTGACAAGACATAATATTATCAACAAATTGGATTTTTTAATATAAAAAAATAAAAAAATGAAAGGAATCGTACTTGCCGGAGGATTAGGCACCAGATTGTATCCATTGACAATAGCTGTCAGCAAACAGTTGATGCCTATTTACGATAAACCGATGATTTATTATCCTATTTCGATATTAATGTGGGCGGGAATCAATGAGATACTTATAATTTCAACACCGGAGGATCTTCCGAATTTTAAAAAATTATTTGGTGATGGAAATGATATAGGATGTAAATTTTCCTACAAAGAGCAACATGATCCTAATGGTTTGGCTCAGGCATTTGTATTGGGAGAAGAATTTATTGGAGATGATAAAGTCGCATTGGTTTTGGGTGATAATATATTTTATGGAACGGGGATGACAAAACAATTGGAAAATAGCGGTGATCCTGAAGGCGGTATTGTTTTTGCGTATAGGGTCAATGATCCGGAAAGATATGGAGTAGTAGAATTCGATGATGATTTTAATGTTATTTCGATTGAGGAAAAACCACAAAATCCCAAATCAAATTATGCTGTACCCGGATTATATTTTTATGATAATGAAGTTGTGAAAATAGCTAAGGAACTTAAACCGAGTGCAAGAGGGGAATATGAAATTACCGATGTTAACAAATATTATCTAAAGAAAGGAAAACTTAAAGTAAAAGTACTGGATAGAGGTACTGCATGGCTGGATACCGGAACTTTTGCTTCACTTAATGCTGCAAGTCAATTTATCCAGGTGCTGGAAGAAAGACAAGGATTAAAAGTGGGGTGTATCGAAGAAATTGCATATATAAAAGGATTTATTGATAAAGAACAATTGGGAAAACTTGCCAAAAAGTATGAAAAAAGCGGATACGGTAAATATCTTTATGATATAATGAATGAATGATTGAATTGTTTTATTGATCACAAATTATTGTTATAAATGGATTTAGGCATTAAAACAATAGTTTAAGGTTTATAATAAAGAGAATTAGTAAATTAAAGAATCAATAATTTGTATTTTACTTTTATCTTTGATGTGAGATCACATAATTTATAAATATGATAATAAAAGAGTATATTGCCAACAATATCGAAGACCTTGAAGAAATTGCAGGATATATAAAAAAACTGCAATCCAAATACAATTTATTTTATTTTAAAGGGAATCTGGGTGCAGGAAAAACCACATTGATTCAAAAAATATGTTTGGCTTTAGGTTCAGAAGACAGAATTGTAAGTCCGAGTTTTGCACTTGTAAATATTTACAATAGTCTGAAAGGAGAAATTTATCACATTGATTTATACAGATTAGAGGATATGGAAGAAGCGATTGATCTTGGAATAGAAGATTATCTTTATAGTCCTAATTATTGCTTTGTTGAATGGCCTGAACTAATAGAAAATATAAGTCCTGAAGAGTTTTTTGAAATTAATATTGAGATTTTAGATGATTTTAAAAGAAAAATTATAATTTTGAAGAAAGAAAATTGATTTTTTATGAGCAACCCTGAAAATTTTTTCTCATCAGCATTTCTTGAAACACATATACTTGTGAAAGAAAGTCCTTTGAAAATACAATCCGGAAACAAAAAACTTGTGATAGGAGTTCCTAAAGAAACATTGTATCAGGAAAATAGAGTTCCTCTGGTACCATCATCTGTTCACAACCTGATTTTGCACGGACATAAAGTCATACTTGAAGCTGGAGCAGGGGAGAAATCATTCTATAGCGATAATGAATATAGTGAGGCAGGAGCAGAAATAACGGAAAGCAAAAAAAGAGTTTTTGGCTGTAACATTGTAATGAAAGTATCACTTCCGACTATTGATGAATTGGATTTATTCAATTCCGGTCAGATTTTGGTATCTCCATTGCAATTTCCGGTTATTAGCAATGAGTATTTGAAAAAACTGGTGGATAAAAGGATAATTGCGGTTGCGATGGAATATATGCAGGCTGAAGATAAATCTTTCCCCCTTGTGAAAATCATGAGTGAAATAACAGGTACGGTAGCAGTATTGACAGCAGCTGAATATTTATCGGATCCCAAATTGGGAAAAAGAGTCTTATTGGGTAGTATTTCAGGAGTTCCTCCGGTAAAAGTTGTGGTATTAGGAGCGGGTATGGTTGGAGAGCATGCAGTCAGAACAGCATTATCATTAGGTGCTTCTGTCAGGGTTTTTGATGATGATATTTATAAGATAATGCAATTGAAATCACGAATAGGAAAGCATTTGCAAACCTCTGTTATGGATCCTGTATATCTTCAGTGTCAATTGTTAAGTGCAGATGTTGTGATTACGGCATTTCATTCGGATACCGGTATAGTGCCGGTGGTGATTACAGAGGATATGGTTATGAAGATGAAAAAAGGAGCAGTGATTATTGATGTCAGTATTGACCAAGGAGGCTGTGTGGAAACTTCCAGAGTTACCACTCATGATGATCCTATTTTTATTAAACACGGAGTTATACATTATTGTGTGCCGAATATTCCGTCAAAAGTGGCAAGGACCGCTTCAATAGCTGTTAGTAATATTCTAACGCCACTTTTGTTGAAATCAGGTATGGTACGCTCATTTGAAGCTTTATTATATGCAAATCCCGGATTGCTGAATGGAGTTTATACTTACAAAGGCAATGTTACAAATGAATTTCTTGCAAAGTATTTTGATATGAAATATACATCTTTGGATTTGTTGTTGTCAGCAGGATTGTAAGCTATTCCTCTTCGCCGGATACTATTTTCTCTTTCTTTTCCTCGGATTTATTTTTGAAATAACTTCTGTTGAAAAGCAAAAGAGAAATAACCCCAACTGTTATTGCCGAATCTGCTATGTTAAAAACAGGTTGGAAAAAAATAAATCTTTCTCCTCCCCAAAACGGTATCCATCCGGGCAAATATGTATCAACCATAGGAAAATATAACATATCGACTACTTTGCCATGAAGAAATCCGGCATAGCCACCACCTTCAGGAAATAGTTGTGCTATTCCACCATGAAATTTCGGGGTTTCGGAAAAAATCATTCCGTAAAAGGCACTGTCGATGATATTGCCGAATGCTCCTGCTATTATCAGGGAAAAACTAATAATCAAACTCAATTTTTCCTTTGATTCAATCAATTTTGCTAAAATATAAATCAAGACGAGAATCATAATTATACGAAATAAGCTGAGGAGTAATTTTCCATATACTCCTCCTAATTCCAGCCCATATGCCATTCCTTTGTTTTCAACAAAGTAAATTTTTGCCCATTTTATACCAAAAATATCAAAACCACCTCCATATTCGAAATGGGTTTTTACATATATTTTAGATGCCTGATCTAGAATCAAAACGATTAAAATAATCAGTACCGCCCAATGACTTCTCTTCATTTATTTTTCTTTTTTCTTAGTGTCTTTTATAAATCCGGCTATTACCCAGCCCAATAATCCTCCCCATAAAATCGTTGCCCACCACTGGGATTTAATAGCACAATCAGAAGTACATCCCCATAGATTCCAGTATGTAAATCCTAGAATAGAACCAATTATTATTAAAAATATTTCGTATTTCTTTATTTTCATTATGATTATTAATATCGGCAAAAATATAAAATTAGTTTTTTCCTGTATAATATTTTATGCTAAACAAATATTTTTGTTTTGAATGTATCTAGCTAGTCACCGGCATTTTTTTATCTTAAAATGCTATTTTTCCTATCATATTTTTGTATATTTTTAATATCTTTACATCATTCAAATATAGTTTTATTTATGAAATGAGCAAAAAAAAGAATACGAAATCGATAAAAAACTGGGCAAAAGATGACAGGCCCAGAGAGAAACTAATGAGACTTGGTGCAAGAAATCTTACAGATGCCGAATTGTTGGCTATAATTATCAGTTCGGGTAATATGAAGATGTCAGCTGTGGATCTCAGTAGGTATATTTTATCTGAAATGGACAATGATCTTAATATTTTATCTAAAAAAAGCTATAATGAATTGATGAAATTTCCCGGTATCGGTGAAGCTAAAGCAGTCAGTATAGTTGCTGCGATGGAATTGATAAACAGAAAAAAATTCGATAAAGTACCAAATCGTAAAATAACCGGTAGTAAAGATGTTTATGAAGAGATGTATCCGGTATTATCCAATTTGGAACATGAAGAATTCTGGGTTTTATTTTTGGACCGGAAAAATGTTATTATACACAAAAAGGAGATCGGTAAAGGCGGTGTAGCAGGAACTTATGTAGATCTCAAGATAATTTTTAAGAAAGCATTGGAATTGACTGCGAGCGGTATGATTTTGGTACACAATCATCCTTCGGGAAATACCACTCCCAGCAGTCAGGATATTTCTCTTACCGAAAAGATAAAGAAAGCAGCTGTATTTCTTGATATTTCATTATTGGATCATATTATATTTGGAGGGATAAAATATTTTAGTTTTGTTGATGAAGGTATTTTATAATTAATATTACCTTTGTGGAAAAGAAAATATAGAAGATATGGAAAATAAATGTTTAATTTGTAAAGTAGATGATAAAAAAATGCCTTTGATACAGTTTTCGTACCAAGGTAAAACCCATCATATATGTACTCAACATATTCCCGTTTTAATTCACCAGGCAAATCAACTGGCGAATATTTTACCCGGACTGGAAGACGTATCCGATACGGAAGCATTTGTAGATTAATATAAAATTAAATGGAGAAAAATAAAGGAATTTTTGTTTTAGGTATTTTGACTTTCGGTTCCTTATTTGTCTTATCCATTATATATTTCAGGGAGAGAATTGTTTTTCTTGATCCTGTTTTCCAATTGGCATATATGATTCGTGATGGCGGTTTTGCCATTCAGGTCAATAGATTTGCTGCCGTTTTAACGAAGATATTTCCCTATTTAGCAATAAAACTATCTCTTTCGCTTAATGCTATAGCTCTGATCTATTCGATGAGTTTTGTGATTTACAATTTTATAATATTTATTGTTATAGCAAAATACGTAAAAAATCAAAAATGGGCATTGTTTTTATTGCTTTTCAATATTTTGATGATCAGTCATACTTTTTATTGGCCTGCAATTGAATTGAATCAGGGTATAACTTTGATGATTTTGTATTTTTCTTTATTGGATAAAAAGTTTGATTTTAATAAAAAAACATTGTTGGTATTTACAGGTGTTTTGGTGATAACCGTGATTTTTTCACATCCTTTGATTATTATACCTTTTATATTTATTTCAGGATACTTATATCTGTTTGAAAAAAGGGAACTGAATTTGTATATGTTCAAATCCGGATCTGTTATAGCAGTTATTTCTATTATTATCAATAAAATATTTTTCCGGAATTGGTATGATGATATGAATATGGAAAGGCTGGGGAATTTTATAAAATTGTTTCCTGATTATTTCAAAATCAAATCAAATACGGATTTTTTCAGTTATGTATTTCAGGATTATTATATTTCACTGATATTACTGATATCAGTTATCGTTTGGTTTATATTTCATCATCGGTTTTTACGGCTGACATATATGATTGTATTCATTGTCTCTTATGTATTACTGGTCAATATCACATTTCCGGAAGGAGCAGTACATTTTTTTGCGGAGAGTAAATATATTTTGCTAAGCATATTTATAATTATGCCTTTGGTTTATGATATTTATCCTGAAATTTCTTTCAAAACGTCATTTTCAGTTCTTGTTTTGGTGGTAATAATTAGGATCATTCATATCAATAGTTGTCATAAGGTTTATTCTGCCAGATTGGATATTTTAAGAAACATTATCAATAAAACCGGGAATTTTGAAAATAGAAAGCTTATTATTTATCAAGATGATCTTCCTATGGATACTTTATTGATGACTTGGGCAAGTGCCTATGAATTTTGGATACTTTCAGCTATGGAGAACAATGATCAAAGAAGCGTATTAATAGATGAAAATCCGGATAGATTTGATAGCCTATTGAACAAAAAGGATGTTTTTCTGGAAGAGTGGCGTGTGTATAAGTATAAAGATATGCCCCGCAGATATTTTGATTTTGATACTACTTCCCATTACATAAAATATCATATAAAAAAAGAGTGACAAATGAATGCCACTCTTTTTAAAAAAATACTTTTGAGTGTTAATATTATAATTCTTCAATATCCTCTTCCGCGACTTCTTCTATGTCATCATTGTTTTCGGGTTCTTTAACACCTTCTTTGATGTCAAAAACAAACACGCTATTGATCTCATCTACCAAAACTGTGTCACCTGCTACAAATTTGCTCGAAAGAACAAGTTTCGCCACTTCGTTGACAATCTCATTTTGGATCACTCTTTGCAATGGTCTGGCACCATAAACTGGGTCATATCCGAGTTCTGCCAGTAAGTTCAATGCTTTATCCGTGATCTCCAATTCGAGGTTTTGTTTTTTCAGCATAGCTTTCAATCCTTTGATTTGCAACAATGCAACTTGTTTTATCTGCTCTTTATCCAGCGGCAGAAACATGACTTTTTCATCTATTCTGTTGAGAAATTCAGGGCGCATGAAATCTGTCAGCATCTCAAATATCTCATCTTTTGTATCACTGATAAGCAGTTTTCTGTCGTCTTCATCTTTCAATTGCTCCAACTGTTCAAATCTGTCCAGGATAACACCTGATCCGATATTAGAAGTCATTATCACAATTGTGTTTTTGAAATTGACAACTCTGCCTTTGTTGTCTGTCAATCGTCCGTCGTCCAATAGTTGCAGAAGGATATTAAATACATCTTTATGTGCTTTTTCCACTTCATCAAGCAAAACTATGGAATATGGTTTTCTTCTTACCGCTTCTGTCAATTGACCACCTTCTTCATATCCTACATATCCCGGAGGTGCTCCGACCAATCTTGAAACCGTATGACGTTCCTGGTATTCGCTCATATCGATTCTGATCATATTTTTTTCGGAATCGAATAGTATTTCAGCCAATTGTTTTGCCAAGTAAGTTTTTCCAACACCAGTAGGACCGAGGAATAAAAACGAACCTATGGGTTTATTTTCGTTTTGCAATCCAGCCCTGCTTCTTCTTATGGCATTTGCGACTGCGCGGATAGCTTCTTTTTGTCCTATTACTTTTTTGGACAATTCATCCTCAAGATGCAGCAATTTGTCTTTTTCACTTTTCAGCATTTTTGATACCGGAATACCTGTCCATTTAGCTACTACTTCGGCTATATCATTTGCAGTGACTATTTCTCTTACAAATCTTTCCTCTTCCGGAATTTTATGAAGTTTTTCTTCAGCTGCTTTTAACATAGCTTCCTTAGCAGGCAATTCTTCATATCTGATTTTTGCAACTTTTTCGTATTCTCCGTTTCTCTCTGATTTTTCAGCTACCAGCATCAATTCATCAATATCCTTTTTGATCTTTTGTATATTTTCCACTATCTCTTTTTCATATTTCCATTTAGAGACGACGGTATTCATATTTTCTTTGAGTTCAGCTATTTTCCCTTCAATGGTTTTTAGTTTAGCTTTGTCTTTTTCCCTTTTTATCATTTCCCTTTCGATCTCCAACTGGCGAAGTTTTCTGTTAAGTTCATCGATTTCTTCCGGTACGCTATCCAGTTCCAATCTCAATTTGGCTGCGGATTCATCTATCAGGTCAATAGCTTTATCCGGTAATCTTCTTTCGGTAATATACCTGTGAGATAATTGAGCCGCAGAGATCAATGCTTCGTCTAGAATTTTCACTTTGTGATAAACCTCATATTTTTCTTTGATACCTCTTAATATGGAAATGGTATCTTCCACACTGGGTTCATCGATATATACCGTTTGAAACCTTCTTACCAGAGCTTTGTCTTTTTCAAAATATTTTTGGTATTCATCTGAAGTTGTAGCACCGATGGTATGTAATTCTCCTCTTGCCAAGGCGGGTTTAAGAATATTGGCTGCATCGATAGCACCGCCACCGCCACCTGCACCGATCAAAGTATGTATCTCATCGATAAATAAGATAATCTGTCCGTCGGAATTTTTCACTTCGGATATCACCGCTTTTAGTCTTTCTTCAAATTCTCCTTTGTATTTAGCACCTGCTATCAAAGATGCCATATCGAGTGAAAATATTTTCTTGGATTTAAGATTTTCAGGAACATCACCTTTCACTATTCTCCAGGCTATTCCTTCGATAATAGCTGTTTTACCGACTCCGGCTTCTCCCAGTAATATGGGATTGTTCTTTTTTCTTCTTGAAAGGATATGCAGTATTCGTCTAATTTCTTCATCTCTACCGATAATTGGATCCAATTTACCGCTTTCAGCTTTTTCATTTAAATTAATAGCGTATTTCTTTAAGGCATTGTATTCATTATCGGAACTCTGGTCTTTTACTGTTCTCCCTTTTCTCAATTCTGCTATTGCAGCTTTGAGACCTTGTTCAGTTACTCCTTTTTCTTTCAATATTCTTGCTCCCCTGTCGTTGCCTTTAAGTATTGCCATCAATATCAGTTCCAATGAAATGAATTCATCTCCGAATTCTTTCATTAATTTTTTAGCTGTTGACAATGCTTTATTGGCGTCAGATGAAAGATATTGTTTATCATTTCCCTGTACTTTGGGGTATTGCATTATCTCTTGATTGACTTTATCTTTCAATGCTGTGAAATTAACCCCTAGTTTTTGGAATATAAACTTTGATAAATCTTCATCAGTTTCAAATATCCCTTTAAGCAAATGGGGAGTGTCAACGGTTTGCTGCTCATGACCGGCAGCTATTTGCTGAGCTTTAGCGATTGCTTCCTGGGATTTGATTGTGAAATTATCGTATGTCATATTATTTATATTTTTTTATATTTATCCAATATTTTATTTATTTAAAATAATATCAAAAACCTAACCAATGGGACAAGTTGGTCAAAATGGCTCTTAGAATAAAATAGATATGACATATTGGCATACATCTAAGATATAAGGGGCGACGTCGGGGGTTGTAATTAGTCTTTATTTCTTTCTACTAGTCTGAATCCGTTTCCGTGGATATTGATTATCTCCAGATTTGGATCGTTTTCAAGATATTTTCTTAATTTAGTCACAAAAACATCCATACTTCTTGCTGTGAAATAATCATTTTTTCCCCAAATATTTCTTAAAGCTGTTTTTCGCGGTAAAACTTCATTTTTGTGCAAACAGAATAGTTTGAGTAATTGAGCTTCTTTAGGAGAAAGTTTTCTTTCGCTTTGTTTTCCGTTGTCATCTGTAAAAGTAAGTATCCTAACAGGAAAGCTAAAATGATATTTACCCAGATTAAATTCTTTGATTTCTTCTTTAGGTTTTTTTGTATCACTTCTTTTCAAAACCGCTTTGATTCTATATAAAAGTTCTTCTGAATTGAAAGGTTTTGTGATATAGTCATCGGCGCCTATTTTAAAACCTTCGATCACATCTTCTTTTAAAGTTTTAGCAGTTAAAAAGATAATAGGGGTCTTTAGGTCTAATGAGACTATTTGTTCGGCAAGTTGAAATCCATCCATTTTGGGCATCATCACATCCAAAATACAAAGATTGTAGTTTTGTTTTTGGAAAAAGTTAAATGCTTCCTCACCGTCTTTGGCCAAATCAACATTGTAACCGTTGATACTCAGATAAGATTTTAATACATCACCGAAATTTTGATCATCTTCTGCCAGTAAAATTTTAACACTCATATTAACATTTTTTATTTAAGACTGTTGGTGATTTATTAAGTCACATTTTTTGGAAGATAAATTTGAAATTCACTTCCTTTTTCTTTTGTACTTTTAACGGAGATCTTGCCTTTATGTGCTTCAACAAAAGTCTTCACATAAGCTAGTCCCAATCCGAATCCTTTGATATTATGTACATTACCGGTTGGAACGCGATAAAATTTATCAAATATA
>Ga0256913_10000584_pt1 | contig 18986 bp, 17 predicted proteins | sample Axial_MatmetaG_FD_185970 | JGI IMG/M metagenome (GOLD analysis project Ga0256913, IMG submission 185970) | Deep-sea worm associated microbial mat communities from Axial Seamount, Juan de Fuca Ridge, Pacific Ocean - Axial_Mat | ecosystem: Environmental > Aquatic > Marine > Oceanic > Microbial... | reverse complement strand
CTGCGGCGTCCGCTTTCGTCTGCCTGACCAAGTTCCATTTTAACTAATGTAGCTTTTTTAACTTGTCCGTTTTCTCCTTCAAATTTTACGGGATTACGCAAAAAGTCAATTATTACGCCTTCTTCTTCGGCTTCTTTCACTTCCCATTGGAAAGATGGCATCTCGTTTCTTGTTCTTCTGTAAATAAGTTTTACTTGCGAAGCTCCCAAACGGATAGCTGTTCTAGAAGCATCAATTGCAGTGTTTCCACCACCAATTATCATAACTTTTTTACCTGTTAAATCTTCTTTTTTACCAATATTAGATTCTCGTAAAAAATCTAAACAGCCAACCATGCCTTTTAAATCGCTGCCTTCAACTTTTAGGCGACCTGTTTCGTGTGTTCCTACAGCTACTAAAACGCTGTCGAAACCACCTTCTTCTTTTAGTTTTTTGATGTTTTCAACCTTATGGTTTACCTCATATTCAACACCAAGTGCTAAAATATTTTCTACATCTCTATCAACAACTTTTTTAGGTAATCTGTATTCAGGTAAAGTAAGTTTTAACATACCGCCAAGCTCCGGTGCAGCTTCAAAAATCTTAACCGAATGACCTTTTTGTGCTAAGAAATATGCAGCAGTTAATCCGGCAGGACCCGAACCAATAATAGCAATTTTCTTATCTGTTTTATTTTCTATCTCAATTTTCTCTGCCTCAGGGAATTTGTTATAATGTTCCTCGGTAAAGAACCTTTTAATCCTTCGCATATCAACGGGCTTATCTAAATCGCCACGTGTACAAACCGATTGACAAGGTGCATAACAAGCACGTCCTAAACTACCCGGTATTGGAGCATCTTCCATATGCAAATTAAATGCCTCTTCGTATTGCCCGTTTCGCACTAAAGAAACATATCCGTAAGGTTTTACACCGCCCGGACATTCGTTTATACAAGGTGCAGATGTGTCTTCTCTGTCGATTGTTGCAATTCTCGGATTTGCCAGATTAAAAGGTATATAAGCAACTTTCCTACCCGACATATCGTGATTATATTGGTCGGGGCGAACTTCCGGACAAGCAAATTCACACTCTTGACAACCTGTGCAATTTTCAGGTATTATATATCTGGCTTTTTTAGTAATATCAACATGAAATTTACCATCTTCTTTGGTAATTCCATCGATATCGCTATTAAGCATTAGTGTTATATTCGGATGTCGTGCTGTTTCTGACATTTTTGGTGTAGTAATACATGCCGCACAATCTAGCGTAGGAAACACCTTACTTAGTTGTATCATTTTACCGCCAATTGATAAATCTTTTTCTACCATCAGAACTTTATAGTCCATATCGGCAAGATTTAATGCAGCTTCTTGACCTGCAACTCCACCTCCAATAATTAATGTATCAAACTTGTTCATATTATAATGATTTTAGCACTAAGGCATATTAATTTAAGCTTCTAATTCTGTAAGTATTTTAGAAAAGTTATTCATATGATTTGCAAATGGTTCGGCACAAACAGAGCAAATTGCTGCCATACGAATTCTTTTTGGACTGATGTTTTTTTCTTCCATAAGTTTTTGTGTTTCAACAATTAGTTGATTTGTTAACTCAGGACATTTTGCTGTAAACGAACACTCTTCGCCATCAGCAGCGATGAAAACGCCATCGAAACCATTATCGAAAGCGTGCATAATCCATTTGGGTTTTATACCCGATGAACATGGCAAACTAATTACATATACTGATGGGGAATAGTGTATTTTTCGTAAACCCGCTTGGTCTATACCCGGGTCGGAAATAATATCTGTTGAAAACACTAAAATTTTCGGATTTGAACCTTGATTTTCCATTATTAAAAAATTAAATAACTATTATATTCTTTTTTGGTTTTAAAGATGTTATTCCGAACTAAATAAAAATTTTATCTTGTTCGGAATAACAAATGATTATTATCCTTTTTTGAGGAATAATCTTGAATAGCTGTCTTCGTCAGCAATTCCTAAAAAATCGTGTCCTTTTTTCTGGCACCATTTAGGGATATCTTTCTTTGTTCCTTCGTCAGCCGACATTACTTCCATAATTTGTCCGCTAGAGATTTCACCCATTGCTTTTTTTGCTGCCAATAATGGTCCAGGACATGCTGTACCTCTTGCATCAACTACTTTATCTGCCGTAATTGCTTTTAATTCATCTGATGTCATAATAATTAATTTTAAGATTTATATAAATAAATGTACATCTGCTTCGTCTGCTGCAGTTATATATTCGCTAATTCCAATTATATCATCAACTATGTCGATGAAATCTTCTTTTGTTTCTCCGCCCCAGATTTTTCCTGCTAATCCACAAATATGAATTCGCACATCGGTAAATTCTTTTGCTTGTTCAAAAAACTCTAACCAAGTAGGAACATTTAATTCTTTTAATGATGCCATAAATTGAGCTTTCATTTCTGGATTTTCTGCCATGTTTAGTTTGTCCTCGTTGTCGGCAACATCTTTTCTAAAAACTCTTGCTCCTTGCATTAATACATAAATGTCTATTTCCATATCATCGGCAGCAGCTCCACTAAGGATAACTCCCGCTGCGGTTAGTTTATCAACGCTCCCGGAGAAAAGAGCCATACACATTTTTTTAGTTTCCATAATATAAATTTTTAAGTATTTATTGTATGCCTCAAAGGTATTGCAGCTTGTAGCATAGTGCCAAGCAAATCTGCGTGTATGAAATTACATTAAAATGTGACTTTCATCACTTTTTTATAAATTTTAGTTTATTTTTACTCTCTTAATATTTAGCACATATGGATTATAACTGTCAAACATGCAAGTACAGGTCGTTTGCTATCAGTGTTTTAGACGATGATCAAATGTGTATGCTTGGGAATAATTGTACCGAAGTTAATTTTAAAAAAGGAGATATTATTTTTAAACAAGATGCTTTTTCCTTAAATGTAGCTTATCTGAAAAAAGGTTTAGTTAAGCTGCATATGAAAGGTATTGCAGGGAAAGAACAGATTATTAAAATTGCAAAGGCTCCTACTTATTTAGGTATTCCAACTACTATTGGCGATAAAATTAATAAATATTCTGCCACAGCTATTGAAGATTGTTCGGTTTGTTTTATCGATTTAGAAGTATTTAAAAAATTAATACTTGCAAATCCACAATTTGCGTACGAAATAATATTAAATATGTGCGAAAATGAGCTTACTCATTTTAGAAACTGTTTGCACAAAACACAAAAAAATGCTCGCGGGCTTGTTGCCGATACTTTGCTTAATTTTGCTAATAATATTTACGAAAGTGCAAATTTTACTTTGCCTCTTACAAGAAACGAAATTGCCGATTTAATTAATTCTTCGCGCGAATTGGTTAGTAGAATTCTATCTGAATTTAATAATGATGGCATTATAGAACTTAACGGAAAAGAAGTTACTATAACTAATTTAGAGCTTTTGATTAAGATTAGCGAGAATGGGTAAGGGTTCTTTTTATATCTTTTACTAATTTATAAAGAGATTTTGTAGTAAATAACCTGAGTTAAACTTTATCCTAATCCAACAAAAAGCTACCTACTTTATAAAAATAGGCAACGAAAAAACCTCGAAGCGTCGCAGACCTTCGAGCGTTTCGTTAAACTATTTTAATTTTTCTTAGCAAGGGTGTTACTTTAAGAGATGCCCTTGCTTTTGCTAAAACTAAATGCATAGCACTTTTAAAGTGCTTTGCATTTTTTTAAGCTTTAACAACTTCTCAATTAAATTCTAATGTTAACAACAAATTTACTTCGGAAAAAACCTTCAAGTGTTTTGTTAAATACACAGCCCAACGCTTCAAGGTCTTAAGGACGCTTGAAGGTTTAAAGCTTTTTAAAAGCTCGAAGCGTCAAAGACCTTCGAGCGTTTTGTTAAATTATTTAATTTTTTTTAGCAAGAGTGTCGCTCAAAGCGATGCCCTTGCTTTTGCTAAAAACTAAATGCATAGCACTTTTTAAGTGCTTTGCATTTTTTAGGTTTAACAACTTGATAATTAAATTAAATATACAATGTATACATGTGTTCTCAATACATAAAAAATCTGATATTAAGCTGCATTATTCACCGAAAAATTCACACAAACCTGTAAGTTATTGGTTAACACAAAAATACAAAAATATTGTACTTGTTTCAACACACTCGGTTTTTGTATGCCTTTTAAATTTTTGAGTATGCATCTACTTTGTTGCCAAACTCTTGAAATACATTTGTATGTTTGCGAGTTCGGACGCCTCGTATCTGCATACTCAAAAACGTATGAACGGCGTAGCCCTCACCGATAGATAATAATGCGGGTTATATTTTTAAAAAAATTAAAATATGAGGTTTACTCTAATCAAATAAAAACTTTCATTTTACAAATAAGAAATTTTTCTTACCTTTATACCAATTGTTTTTTTAATTTTTAAAACTAATAATTTGATATAATAATGAGTGAAATGCAAAGCAATATTGTTTATAGTAAACAAGTTTTGGAGTTTGTAACAGTAGCAACAGAGTATTGTAATTTTATAGAATCTGTAGAAAAATTTACAAAAAAAGACTTTATTGTAAAAATGCACAAGCTTTTGTCTTATGTATATCAAAAAGCAGTATTATTACCCGAGTTAGAATTAATTTACGATGCAAACCAAAAGTTTGTAACCGAACTAGATTGGAATAGGGCAAAAGACAGCCTTAATGCAAAATTGGTTTCGCAAGACGAATTTGTTAGCGTAGAAAATATTGTAGAATATCAAGAAGATACCGATGCAGAATATTCTTTGTCGGAATTAATGGCAGATGTTTATCAAGAATTAATGGATGCAATTAGTATTTATCAGATAGGAAACGAGGATTCTATGAACGATGCTATTTACGAAGTAAAATTAAGCTTTGAGCAATTTTTTGGAGTAAAGATATTGGTTTTGCTTCAAGCATTTCATAAAATGATATATGGCAATGTAGATTTATCTGATGAGGAGATATCTGAAGCCAAAGACCCAAAAATTGATGATGAAAACTGGGTAAACAAACAATGGGAGTAGGTAAATTATAATGGATAAAGAAATTAAAAAATCGATATCGAAAGACGAAATAAAAGAATTTGAACAACTTAAGTTCGAAGGACCTATTAATTGCATAAATTCTGATGAAGATTTAATAAAATATTTACCCAAAATAAAGAAAATAAAAATCTTAGGTTTCGATACCGAAACAAAGCCAAATTTTGTAAAAGGCGAAGCAAATCAAAATAAAGTATCATTGTTGCAATTAGCATCTGACCAAGAAGTTTTTTTGGTACGGTTACAAAATATCACTAAGAAAAAAGAGTTGTTTCAAGTACTTGGTAACAAAAGGATTAAAAAGATTGGTCTTGCAATTCGCGACGATTTAAAAGCATTAAGAAAGCTAAAAGATTTTACTCCACAAAACTTTGTTGATTTGCAAGAATATGTAGATCAGTTTGGGATAGAAGATAAAAGTTTAAGAAAAATAACTGCAATAGTTTTAAAAATGCGTTTATCTAAAGCTCAACGCTTATCTAACTGGGAAAATGAGCAGTTGCAAGATAGCCAAAAGCTATATGCTGCAACTGATGCTTGGGTTTGTGTAGAAATTTATAATGCACTAAAAAAAATTAAAAATAACCGTAAATAATATAATATGAGAAATTTATTGATTGTATTGATGGCTTTAAGCTTGTTATCGTGTAATTCGCTAAAAAAATCGAATGATGAAAAAAAAGAAGAAGTAAAAACAACGGAAAATACTACTGATAAAATAAAAGCTGTGAAAATAGATGAGATAAAAGGGAAAACTTGGTATTGGGTACAAACAATTTATAATAATGATACTAAGCTAAATCCGAAAGAAAAATCTTCGTTTATAGTATTTAAAGATGAAGGTAAATTACTTGTGAATGGCGATTGTAATAAAGCTTCGTCAAGTTATATTATTGATGATAAAAATATTGAGATAAAACCAATAATGGCAACAAAAATGTATTGCGGTGATGAATCGAAAGAAAAAGATTTTTTCAAAAATCTTATGGCAGCTGCAGCTATCTTTACAAAAGATGGTAAACTTTATATAGATTTAAAAGCCGATAGCGGAACAATGGAATTTGTTTCGGAGTAGAGCTCTCAATTCAGAGATGTAATATTACAATTTAGCTGTTATTTCTAACAGTTGAGAAAGTATTTGTTTTTTAGATATTATCTGACAGTATCTTAGATAAAAAAATAAAAGTATGAAAACAATTTATTCTTTAATTATTGTATTTGCAATATCGATTGCAACATTTGCACAAAACGACACAAAAACTTCTAATGTATATGCAGGAGGAGGAATGGGGTATTTTATTTTTGGAACAGGTCAGTTCGATTTTAAAAATCTTAACAAAGAACTTTGGTTAAACGGATATCCCGAGATTAACGAAAATTTTATTTCCTTCGGAGGAGGAGGTCATTTTCAGATAAAAAGATTTATTTTAGGAGGCGAAGGTCAGGGTTTTTTGGCAAGCAAAGCCGCTAATGATAATTTCTCTACTTACGGCACTGGTGGATACGGTTTCTTTAATTTTGGATTAGCAATTTATCAGAAAAAGAGATTTAGTTCTTATGCTTTATTAGGATTAGGTGGCGGTGGCTATAGCATTGATATATCGGAAAATGGCAATGCTGATTTTAATAATATTATGGCAGGAAATTTTAAACAAATACACTTAACAAGCGGTGGATTTTTAATGAATTTTTCCTTAGGAACAGATTTCTTTGTGTCGGGTAATGCAAACGATGATGGAGTAGGAGGGATATCAATAGGTTTACGCTTTGGTTATACTCTTGCATTGTCTAACTCGTGGTCAACCGAAAATCAATCTGTAAGCAATATGCCAAGTTCGCAAATGTCAGGTCCATTTATAAAATTATTGATTGGTGGCGGTGGTTTCGGAAAATAAGCTTATTCGTTTCATAATTATTCAGGATTATTAATTTTTGTTTCGTCACCAATTGGGATACCCCAAGTAAGCATAAAAATAGAATTGTTAATATCAGTTTCGTTTTTTAATGGGCTTAGAAAACCGTAATAATATTTCAAGCTAATACGCATTGACATTAGTTTCTTTTTTGGAAATAAATAGTACTCAATCATTGCTGTTACTCCAACATCAAACATATTAACCTTTTCTTTTGTTAATCTTTTTTCTATTTTATATTCATAATTAGTTTTTGTTTTACCCTCGAAAAAGGAACGCCCTTTATACATTACTGAAACCTGAGGACCAAAACCAAATCCTATAAATTTAGTTTTATATTTCATGAAAAATGGAAGTGAAAAATATGTAAATCTATAATGGGTAGTTCTGTTAGAGAATAAAGTGTCAATTAAAGGACTTTCTAATTCGTAATTATAAATATTTTTTGCACCTGCCGGTCCCTTTATCATCATTTCTGGTTGAAACGACCATTTGTCTGTAATCTTAACTTCTGCAAAGCCACCAAAAGCCCAATCTAAACGATATGTAGCATCTTTTAAACCTTCTAAATTTGTATAGGCAAGAGAAATATTTGTTCCCATTTGAAATTTTTCGGTCGATACTTTATCGCCAAGTAAAAAAATCCATAAAGCTTGAGAATTAGCAATATTTATTATGAAGAATAATAAAACTAGACCAATTATTTTTTTTGACATATTAGAAAATTTAATACCGCAAATATAATATTTTTTAATTTTAAAGTAATAAACAATAAATTGTTAATTAATTAGGCTTGTTAGTTGTTGATGTGACATCAATAATGCTTATTTTTACCTAATTAACATACTTGTATCATTATGCAAAATAAACTTGTTTCGCAGGCATTGGTTTTTATTATGTTGTTAGCCTTTTCGGGTGTTGTAGCACAGAAAACTAATATATATAAAAATCCCGATGCACTATATAAAAATGCTGTTCAACTATATGAACACGGGAAATATTCCATAGCACAAAGAATGTTTGATGAATTTGTAGCTCAATCAAAGAGAAATGATAGCTTTTGGGTTGATGAAGCCAAATATTACAGTGCACAGTGTGCTGTTCATCTTTTTAATCGTGATGCCGATTATTTAATGGGCAGGTATATCAAAAACCATAAAAAAGGGAATCATAACCAAGATGCATCGTTGAGTATGGCATTTTTTCAGTTTCAGAAAAAGAAATATAAAAATGCTGTTAGATGGTTCGATAAAGTAGATGAACATAAAGTAGAAAAAGAAATTTATGCCGAATATTATTTTAAGTATGGATATTGTTTGTATCAAAAAGAAAAGATTGATGAGGCAAGTTTAAAATTCTTTGAAATTATTGATAGTGTTGGAAATGAGTATAATTCTTCTGCAATTTATTATTACGCACATATTTCGTATCAACAAAAAAAGTATCAAACAGCATTAGATAATTTTATAAAACTGCAAGAAGACGATATTTTTTCTACAATCGTACCTTACTATATTACACAAATTTATTTTTTACAAGGAAAATACGATAAAATTATTGAAACAGCTCCTTCGTTTATAGATTCTGTTTCTGAAAAAAGATATCCGGAAATAGCAAGAATACTCGGCGAGGCATATTACAAAACAAAAAGATATGATGAAGCAATTCCTTATTTGGAGATTTATAAAGAACATGCAGTAGATTTAACATACGAAGATTTATATCAATTAGGATATTCTTATTATAAATCGGCAAAATATAACAATGCAATAGAATTATTTAAGTTGGTAACAAATGCAAATGATACTTTATCGCAAAAATCGGATATTGCTTTAGCCGATTGTTATATTAAAATTGGTGATAAGTCGCAAGCAATGACTGCTTTTTATTCTGCGGCACAAATTAGCATTGACAAAGAAACACAAGAAGAAGCACTTTTTAATTATGCCAAGCTAAGTTACGAACTTTCTGCTTCGCCTTTCGACGATGCTATTGAAGCATTTACCGAGTATGTAAAGCTTTATCCCAATTCAAAATATACCGACGAAGCATACGATTTTCTGGGAAAAGCATATAGAACAACAAAAAACTATCAAGCAGCAATTGATGCTTATGAGCATATCAGAAATATAACCAAGGATATTGAAATTGCTTATCAAAGAATTACATTTTTTAGAGGAATTGAATTGTTTAAAAACAAACATTATGCTCCGGCAATTATCAATTTTAATAAATCGTTAAATAATACAAATTTCGATAAAAGTATTAGGGCAAGAACTTATTATTGGAGAGGTGAAGCATACTATAGAATGCACAGATATAATGATGCCATAAACAGTTTTAAACAGTTTTCTACAACTCCGGGAGCATATTTGCTTGATGAATATGCAAATTTGCACTATAATTTAGGCTATTGTTATTTTAAAAAGAAAAACTATAAAGAAGCCGAAACTTGGTTTAGAAAATATGCCGATATTACTAAAGATAAAAACACAGAAATTGTAACCGATGCATACTTAAGAATTGGTGATTGCTTTTTTATGTTAAACAAAACAAATTTTGCAATAGACTATTACGAAAAAGCAATTGTTGCAAATCAACGTGATGTAGATTATGCTTTATTCCAAAAGGGTTTTTCTCTGGGGCTTTTAGGTAAAGCTGATGAAAAAATAATTGTGCTTTCTAAAATATTAAACGATTTCGATAAGTCGATTTATGCCGATGATGCAAGTTTTGAAATTGCTGTTACATATCTAAATCAAGAGCAGTATGATATGGCAATTAGCACATTCACAAATTTAATAAATGATTATCCTAAAAGTACATATATTTCTAAATCGTATGATAAATTAGGATTGATATACGTAAATCAGAAAAAATATGATGAGGCAATAGAATCGTATAAATATGTAATAGAAAACTATCCGGGAACCGACGTAGAACAAAATGCAAAATTTGGTTTAGAAACAATATATCTGAAAATATTAGGCGAAACCGATAAATATTTTACGTATCTAAAATCTATAAATCAAGAAGTTAATGTTACTGATAAACAACAAGATTCAATTACTTATGCAGCAGCAGAAAGATTCTATTTGCATGATAACTGCGATAAATCGAAAGAATTATTTGCAAAATATATCAATAAATTTAAGAATGGGAAAAACTTATTAAGTGCAAATTTCTATAAAGCCGAATGTAATTATAAAGCCGGAGAGATAGACGAAGCACTTGCTTCTTATTCTTATATTGCAAGTAAGCCAAAATCTAAATTTACCGAAAAATCATTAGAAAGAGCTTGCGAGATAACATACTCTCAAAAGAAATATTCCGAGGCAATAGAGTTTTATCAGAAACTAGAAAAATATGCCGATAAAGAAAGTAATGTTCATTTTGCCAGATTAGGAATTATGCGTTGTTACTTTAAAGAAGAAGATTATAGCAAATCTATAAAAGCTGCAATTAATGTTTTAAAAGACAGTAAAATTTCTGATAACGTGCATAGAGAAGCCCACTATGTAATAGCAAAATCATTTTATGAGTTAAAAGATTACGATGGAGCATTCGAAGAATTTCAGATTTTATCTAATGATATAGATACTAAAGAAGGTGCTGAGGCAATGTATAGAATAATTGAAATAAACTACTTGCAAGAAAAATACGATGATGCTGTAGCAGATATTAAAATATTTAAAAAATCTACCACACCATATAAACAATGGGTGGCACGAGCATATATAATTTGGTCTAAAATATTCTTAACTAAAAACGATTTCTATATGGCTAAAAAGAGCTTAGAAGTAGTTCAGAAAGGATATAAAGACCAAACTGATGGCGTGTTAGAAGAAATTAATGAACAATACAAAAAAGTAGAAGAACAAGAAGCTGCCTTCGAAGAACTTAATAAACCAAAAGAACCGGAGCTTATTGAGGAAATTGATGAGGTAGAAAAATTAATTGATAATGACGAAGAAACTAATTCTGATGAAAATAAATCGGAACAAGAAAACTCCGAAACAAAAACCAAAGAGGAAACAGAAACAAATACAGAATTAGAAACTGAATAATTTAAGAATTATGAATGTAACTTCAAAGAATATAAAACAAAGAAAGATTTATAAAATTAGCACAATATTATTGTTGTTGATATTTATAAGTATTAATTCTTTCGGACAATCGAGAATAGAAAGAAATACTAGCGATACAATTGTTGGCGATGTTGTTGTTGTTAAGGCATACAGCCCTGCGGTATCAGATGTAAATAAAATACAATTTACACCAAAAGTAACCGATACAGTTATGCCAAATATTAGTTTTAAATATTATTTACGCACTTCGCCTGCAAAAACACATTACGATGTGATACCAATTCACGCAGCAAAAATATTACCGGAGCCACTTACAAAATTATACGATAATTGTTTAAAAGCAGGTTTCGGTTCTTATGCTACTCCTTTGGCAGAGTATTGTTACAGTTCCCATCGTTCTAAAGAATATTCTTTAAATGTTCATTTAAAACACGAATCATCTACCGGTAAAATTAAACTTAATGATACTTACCAAGAAAAAGCATATTTAGGATATAGCAATAATTTAGCAGATATTAATTCTAAATTTTTCTTTAAAAAGCAGAACCAAATGCAGTTTGGTCTTAGATACGATAGAAATGTGGTACATAACTATGGTTTTAATACAGCACTTTTACCCGATACATTACCCGATAAATCGGAATACAAACAAAGATATTGGTCGGCAAATATGTATTTAAGATTTTTGAATTCTCGTAACTCAAAATCTAAACTAAACTATAATGCAGGTATAAACTATAACTTTATGGAGAACCTGCAAAAAAGTAATCAGCACACCATAGAACTTGATGCAACACTGAGCCAATATCATAACAAAGAACTTATTGGTGGCGATTTATTTATTGGAGCTTATGCATTTAATAATGTTGTTGACAGTTTGATGGAAGACCCTAATATTTTGATTGAAGTAAAACCCTGGGTAAAAGTAAAAGGAAAAAAATGGAATGTTAAAGCAGGTTTAGATATTGTTAATGATCACTATAACGATTCCTCGTTCTATCATTTTTATCCTAACGTAATGTTTAATTTTAATTTGGTAGAAGACTACTTTTCGCCTTATGTTGGAGTACAAGGAAAAGCCGAAGTAAATCATTACTATAAATTAATACAAGAAAATCCATTTGTATCGCCAAATATTATGGTAAAAAATACAAACCATATGTTTATCGGAATAGCTGGATTAAAAGGCAAATTCTCTCAAAAATTATCGTTTGATATTGGTTTAAATTATTCAATTATTGACGATGCATACTTTTTTGTAAACGATACAAGTCAGCAATACGATAATTTGTTTATTGCAGAAACTGACGATGTTGATTTATTAACTCTTAGAGGACAGATTTACTATGATATGAGCAAAAAACTACGTTTTCTTTTAAAAGGCGAATATTATAGTTATACAATGAGTGTTTTAGACAAAGCTTGGCATAAACCGGATTATGTAATAACATTCAGCACCTATTATAATATAAGAGATAAATTTGTTGTACGCTTTGATGTGTTTGCACTTGGAGAACAATATGCAAAGAATTTTTATGGACCTGAGAAATATATTAAGCTAGACGGAATGATTGATGTTAATCTTGGTGTTGAATACAGATATAACAAGAGAATTTCTGCTTTTGTTAATTTCAATAATATAATAAGTCAGAAATATCAACGATGGAATCAATATCCGACACAAGGATTTAATGCACACGGAGGTTTAATGTTTTCTTTCTAATTTAAGATGAAAAAAGCAAATGAAAATCGTTTTCAATAAAATATATAAATCGAGAAATGAAAAAGATTATATTTTAGATACAATTGAAAACGATATTTCATATCAAAAAGATATAGAAAAAATATTCCATGATAGATTTAGAATAGAGAATTTTTATTTGTGTCCATCGGCTACAAACGCCTTAGAAACCATTGCTTTAGCTATTGATGTTAAAAATGATGATGAGCTTATTTTGCCATCATACACCTTAAGCTCTACAGCAAATGCTTTTGCACTACGTGGTGCTAAACTGAGATTTGCCGATAGTAAAAAAGATAATCCAAATATTGATATTGAAAATATTAAAAAATTGATTTCTTCGAAAACAAAAGCAATTGTTGTTGTTCATTACGGCGGTTTTGCTTGCGATATCGAAGAAATTGCAGATTTATGTAAACAAAAAAACATTTTCCTTATCGAAGATGCAGCACAAGCATTAAATTCTTTCTATAAAAATAAAGCTCTTGGAACATTTGGCGATTTTTCGGTTTTTTCGTTTCATAAAACCAAAAATATAACCTGTGGAGAAGGTGGTGCTTTGGTTGTAAATAATAAAAAATACATAAATAAGATTGAAAAAATACATAATAAAGGAACAAACTTAGAAGATTTTAAAAATAACAAAGTTGAGAAATATGAATGGACAAGTTTAGGACTTTCGGGTACACTTGCCGAAATTAACAAATCGTATTTGTTCGCTCAATTGCTCGAAATAGATGTTATTGATAGGATAAGAAAGGGCTTGTGGAAAAATTATTATCAATCATTATCGGAATTGAAAGAACAAATATCTTTACCTGAAATTAAAGAAGAAGAAAAAATAAATTATCATATTTTTTATATTGTTTGCAAATCGAACAAAGAAAGAAATAAGTTTCAAACATATTTGTTAAAGAATGGTATAGAAACAATGTTTCATTTTAATTCTTTGCATAAAAGTATTTACTTTAAGAATAAATATCAGGGAGAAGAATTAAAAAATTCTGATATATTTTCGGATTGTTTGTTGCGTTTACCAATTTATCCGGATTTATTAAAAGAAGAACAAAACAAAATAATTGATACAATTATTAGTTATTATAACACAAAATAAAATTAAAATTATGAATATACTTAGATATGCTTTCGTTCTAATATTTATCTTTAATGTGCAGTTAATAATTGCACAAGACGACACAAATTTTACAGCCGATAAGCCATTTCACTACATATCTAAATGGAAAAACGGGCAAAAAAAATCTGAAGGAGATTTATTAAATAGTCTTGAAGAAGGAAATTGGATTTTTTGGAATGAATCCGGAGTAAAAATACAAGAAGTTGGTTTTACCGAAGGTAAATTTCATGGTTTAATGATTAGTTACTATGAAAATGGACAAAAAAATAATGAAGTTAATTATTATTACGGAGTAAAAAACGGCTTGTATAACGAATGGTATGAAAATGGTAAATTAAGTGCAACAGGAAAGTTTACTTTAGGACACAGAGATAGCGTTTGGACATATTACACAAAAGAAGGAAAAATATCAAAAAAAGAAATGTATAATTATTTGTTTGATAATCCCAAAATTATTGATTTATATGATAAAAATGGAAAACAAACAGTCTCAAATGGAACAGGAACAGCAGTAGAATATTATGCAAATGGACAAAAAGCATATTCCGGTAGTTATTTAGATGGAAACAAAAATGGAGCATGGATTTATTGGTTTGAAGATGGAAAGAAATCTGCCGAAGGAAGTTTTAAAAATAATGTAAAGATAGGAACTTGGAATTCGTGGTACGATGATGGTACTAAAAAGAGTATCGAAAATTATACTAATGGAGAAAGTAAATATTGGTATAGAAACGGGAATTTAGAAATGGAAGGACTTGTTAAAAATAAGAAAAAACAAGGACTTTGGAAATTTTATTACGATGACGGAACACTTAGAATAGAAGTTAATTATAAAGATGATTTAAAAAACGGTTTAAGCAAAAAATATTACGAGAACCAAAAACTTGAAACAGAAATAAACTATAAAAACAATAAAAAAAATGGCAAAGCAATTTGGTATTTAGAAAATGGTAGTTTAGATATAGAAGGACATTTTGTTGATGATGTTCAAGAGGGTTTGTGGACATATTGGCGAACAGACGGGCAAAAAGGGAATGAAGGATACTACAAAGATGGAAAAATGGATGGTGAATGGAAATGGTGGTATAAAAATGCTCAAGTATGGAAAATAGGTCACTATACAATGGGAGTTAAAGATGGCAGATGGGAGTATTTTTTCGAAGATGGTACAAAGTTTAAAGAAGGACAATTTGAAGACGGAAAAGAAGTAGGCACATGGACAGAATGGTACGAAAACGGTAAAATTAAAATGACAGGAACTTTTAATGAAGGGGAAATGCATGGTATGTGGAAAGCTTGGTACGATAATTCTAATCCAAAATATATAATAAATTATAAAAACGGAATACAAGATAGCACTGCAACATATTGGTATAAGAATGGGAACAAACGTCTTTTCGAAACAAAATTAGATTCAGTATATGTGGGAGAATATACAACATGGTTCGAAGACGGAAAAGTTAATATAACAGGTTTCTTTACCGATGGAAAAAAAGATAAGATTTGGTATTATTACGATAATCATGGAGTAAAAACTCGCGAAGAACATTATAAAAATACAGAACCACACGGTAAGTGGCAAGAATGGTATCCATCGGGACCATTAAATACAGTAACAGAATATAAAAATGGAGTAAAACACGGTCATTTAATATATTATTCTAAACAAGGAGAAATTTTATACGATGCTCTTTTTAAAAATGGAAAACTCGTAAAAGTTTTAAAAGAACAGAAAAAAACGCAATAATATTCAAATAAAAAACGTTTTTATTTTTGATTTACCTACAATTATTTGGATATTTGTAAGCATTTTTCTAAATTTGTAAATAATGAAATTTTTAATACTATGAAGAAATATACATTCTTTAGTCTGATAATCAGCTTTATTGTTTTATTTTCAAGCTGTAAAAAAGACGATACCGCACCTCGTATTTTTTTCGATGGTGACACAGAAACCTCTCAAACTTGGGTTTTACAAGAGTATTATACTTTACCAACAGCAACAGCTTCTGATAATGTTGATGGTGATTTAACAACTAGTATTGTAATTACAAATAACTTAACGTTTTATAATGAAAGAGAAGTTGCTTCTGATGATGGAACGTATGTTTTATCAGATAAAGTAACTGCCGGTGTAAAAGGTTTTGTAGGAAAAAATGGTAATTATACAATTACTTATTCTGCTACAGATGCTGCCGGTAATACAGGTACTAAATCTATTTCTGTTGCTGTAAAAAATAGTATGGTAGCATGGACAGAAACAGCATCAGGTACAAGAATTTCTTATCAAACAAGAAGAGAAAAAATAGAAGGTAATTTAGATATTGGAGGAGTTTATAAAATATATACATCTCACCCTGCTGATAGTTATCATCATCCAACTTATGATTTTAATGAAGGAGTTACTACCGACTTAAGAGTTGATAGAAATACAAACTATAAGGTTAAAATAAGTAGGTTAGCAAATATTACCGGATTATCTATATCCTTTGTTTTTAACAGGTTTAGTAATGAAATAAGTATTCCTACACAAATGGTTACTGGCGATGAGTATGAAAATAAATATGCAACAGAAAAAACTGAATATATGTATATCGTTACTAAAAATGGTGATTGTGCTTATGGTGTATTCCAATTCTATATTACTTATCAAGTAGCAAGATATAAAGAATCTACTATTAGTGATTATGCTTATGAATTTGAAGGTAAATATTGGAAACTTGATAGAAAAGCAACATATAAAGAAACATTTATTAAGGAATAAATAGTTTTTTACAAAATACAAAAAAGGGTTTCCGAATGGAAGCCCTTTTTTTATTTATATACACTATTCGTATTATAAACACACGATTGTTTATATCTTTTACATAAAGCTATAAAACATATTGAGCAAACATATAATTTTGTTATGTAATTGGTTGTAACATAAACTATAAACTAAAAATATGCCTTATAGAAGATTGCCTAACACTGATACAAAAAGAGTAAGAGCCTTAAAAATAGCTTTAGACAAAGCCGAAGAACTACCTGTTTTTAAACTTCCTTTTTCAATGGGAACAGTACAAAAAATAAAAACTATATTTCCTGAATTAGAAAAACGTATTTTACTTCAGAAAGAAGCTTTAAGACACCAAGTTTCTAAACAAAAAGATTATTCCGATTTATACAAAAAAGCAAAAACATATGTGTCACATTTTATTCAAGTGATGAATATGGCAGTAATAAGAGGCGAGTTAAGTAAAGATATTTTAAAGTTTTATGAATTTACTAATGAAACAATTAAAGTCCCAAGTTTTAAAAACGAAAATGAATTAATAGAAGTTGGCTCTAGATTAATTGCAGGTGAAAAAGAAAGAATATTGCAAGGTAACAATCCAATTACAAATCCTACAATAGCATTAGTAAATGTCCATTTCGAGAAATTTGTAACTTCAAGAATCTTTCAAAAACAATTGCAAGAGAACTATCAACGATGTAATAACGATATATCCGAGTTAAGACCCGAAGTTGATAAATTAATACAGCTATTGTGGAACGAGATAGAAAATCATTTTTCCGATTTACCCGATAATGATAAAAGAACAATGTCTGCTGAATTTGGTGTTGAATATGTTTATCGTAAAAACGAAAAGCAAGAAGAGGAAACTTTAGATAAACAGCAGAATCTGGAGGAAAATGCTAATGATAATTCAGATAATAACCAACAATATTCCATATCATTCTAATTTGTATTATTTTTGCACTAAAGTGTAAAAAAATACTTTATGAGAAATAAACTTATTTTACTCTTGGGGATATTGTTTTTTACAAACCTATTCTCTCAAACAAAAGATTCTGTATTAATTACTACAAATTTTAAATTTGAAGATGGGATTTATGTAGATTTTAATTCGGTTAGGTATCTATCGCCTATAAATATAAATTCTATTATTACAAATCTCCCGTTAAAAGATGTTGAGTTTTTTAAAAAACTTTGCGAACAAGAATATATAGAATATTATAATAAACAAGGCGAACGCCAAAAAATAGAAAAAAAGCATATTTGGGGATATTCTCAAAATGGAACTCTTTTTAAAAACAGTGGAGGTGATTTTTTTAGAATACCAATGGTAGCTTCTATATCGCAATATGTTGCAAATGTTACTGTTATGCGTGAGTATGCCAACGACCCTTTTATGAATAGTTATTATTCAGGCGGAATTGGTACAACTAGGTACGAAACAAAAGAGGCTCACACTTTTATGATAAGTTTTGAATACGGAATAATTTATGACTATAATTATAAAAATCTTGAGATTTTATTGGCACAAGATGAAGAATTATTTAATGAATATACATCATTAAAAAAGCGAGAAAAAAAACAAAAAATATTTCTTTATATTAGAAAATATAACGAAAAACATCCATTATATCTATACAAAACAAATTAGTATTTTGATTGATTACGAAAAACTACAAAATCTGGCAAAGCAAAAAGAAAAAGAGAACAAACGCTTTGCAAAAAATTTAAAAAACAAAAAACCAAAAGATTTAGATAAAGTTGTATTGCAGCTTCACAACGAAGTTTTTGAAAAAATTGATTGCTTAGATTGTGCATATTGTTGCAAAGGTCTTGGTCCAAGAATTACAGAAAAAGATATTGATAGAATTTCTAAGTTTTTAAAACTTTCTAATGAAAAATTTATAGAACAATATCTTAAAATAGATGAAGATAAGGACTATGTTTTTAGCAAAATACCATGTCCATTCTTAATGGATGATAATTATTGTTTTATTTATGATGTAAGACCAAAGGCATGCAGAGAATATCCACACACCGACAGGAAAAGATTTTATCAGGTGTTAAACCTAAGTGTAAAAAATACTTTTACCTGCCCTGCGGTTTACGAAGTAATGGAAGGACTAAAGAAACACTATTAACCTGAGTTCGATTAATACTTTGTCCTCAGTTTCAAATAATTAGTTTTTAAACGAAACAAATTATTGTAACACTATCGGGATAATGTAAGATAATTTGGTGAAGTTTAGGAGCTAATTAT
>Ga0256913_10000583_pt1 | contig 19057 bp, 13 predicted proteins | sample Axial_MatmetaG_FD_185970 | JGI IMG/M metagenome (GOLD analysis project Ga0256913, IMG submission 185970) | Deep-sea worm associated microbial mat communities from Axial Seamount, Juan de Fuca Ridge, Pacific Ocean - Axial_Mat | ecosystem: Environmental > Aquatic > Marine > Oceanic > Microbial... | reverse complement strand
TTACGGATATGCAATTTAAATAACTTTAAAAATAAAAAAACAATGAAAAAATTAACAAGTATTTTAATAGTTGTAATGTTTATTGCATTTAGCAATAACTTATCAGCACAATTCTCATTTAGTGTTAGTCCCGGTTTTAATTTAAATGGGGCATCTTTTGGGTATAAAATAAATAAAGTTGTGCCCTATATTGGTTTTCAGTATTTTAGTGCAGGCTATTCAGTGTCAGAGACAGGAAAAAGAGTAAATTATACTACAAATCAAATAGAAGATTACACAGATGAATTAACAATGAGTGGAGGTTTAATAATCCCAAATATTGGCGTAAAATATTTCTTTCTTTCACGTAACGATATTAATGCTTATGGTAATATTTTGATAAGTAAACCAATTATTTATGGTAAATCAACAGAAGATGGAGATCCTAATGATGATTTTAATAATAAAATAAAAAACACAAATTTTTTGGCTGGTGGTTTAGGTTTTGGAGTTGAGTATAATTTTAGTGAAAATTTTAGCATCGGTGGTGAATTTGGAATTAGATATTTTACAGGTAACTATTCAGAAAGTGAAGATAGAACAATAAATGATCCTAATACAGGAGACCCAATAACATATAAAAAAGAAATAAGAGGGAATGCTAATTTTAGCCCAACTTATACAAAAATCACACTGAATTATTATTTTGGTAAAAAGAAAAAAGAATAGCATACAATAGAATATTAATGCCACACACACATAAAGACGCTTCAAGCTCTGCGAGACTTGAAGGTCTTTATTAAAATATAAACCACAGATAAAGATAATCTGCGAAACTCTGCGAAATCTGCGGGAGATATTTACAAACATGAGATTTAAGACAATAGACCTAATAAATCTTTAAAATTCATGTAATCTGCGAAACTCTGCGAAATCTGCGGGAGATATTTACAAACATGAGATTTAAGACAATAGACCTAATAAATCTTTAAAATTCATGTAATCTGCGAAACTCTGCGAAATCTGCGGGAGATATTAATCAGACATAAGATATAATAATCAGTGCAAATCCAATAATCTGTGGATAAAAAATAATTAGCACATTCGCAGCACAAAAAAAATTAAAATTATTATTTACATATTATTGAAAAAAAATACTTTTACATAATGAAACTAAAAAAACAATTCTTTTTAAACGATGTTTTAGAAGTAGCACCACAACTACTTGGTAAAACACTTGTAAGAAAATTTGAAGATGGCAGAATAAAGAAATATATAATTACCGAAACCGAAGCATATCGTGGCGAAGAAGATTTAGCATGTCATTGTAGTAAAGGCAAAACCCCACGAACATCAATAATGTACGAAGAAGGTGGCAAAATTTACGTTTACCTAATTTATGGAATGTATTGGATGTTAAACTTTGTTTGTTATAAAGAAGGTGTTCCTCAAGCAGTACTAATTCGTGGAATTACAAATTTCGATGGACCCGGTAAACTTGGCAAAGAACTACAATTAAACAAAGAGTTTAATGGAAAAGAAATATCAAACTCAGAAAAAATTTGGATAGAAGACAATAATAAAACAGCAAAATACACAACAAAACCAAGAGTAGGTATAGACTATGCAGGCGAAATATGGAAAAATAAATTGTGGAGGTTTGTAACTCTTTAACCCACATCATTCACCGAAAAGTTTTTGCATACTAAAAAACATATGAAAAATGCGGGTTAAATAACTTTTAAATTAATTGCATAAAGAGGGATATTTACCAACCAATCTTCTTTTCTATAGTCAGACATTGAAGTCCTAATTGCATTTTGGTTTTTATATTTCCGGCAAAAGAATTTCAAACTTTTTGCTTTTAAATTTTCTTCTGCTTTTACCTCAATAGGTATAATTTTATTTTCTTTTTGTATTAAAAAATCTATTTCACCTATCGAATTTACTGATGACCAATAATATACTATACCATTTTTTATTTGTTGAAATACATATTGTTCACTTAAAGCACCTTTAAATTCTTCAAAAATTGAATTTCCTTTAATAATTGAATGTTTGTCTAAATCTGACATTGCTCCCAATAAACCAATATCCAGAACAAAGATTTTAAATGCACTAATATCGGCATAAGAACTTAATGGCAACCCTGGTTTATTAACTCTAAATACTTTTTTTATTAAGCCATTACCGACAAGCCACTCTATAGCAAGTTCGTAGTCTTTTGCTCTTGCTCCTTTTTTAATTAGCCCAAAAATAAATTTTTTATTTTCTTTCGATAATTGTGCAGGAATTGAATCCCAAACCATTTTTATTCGTGGAACAATTGAAATTGGAGCATGTTTAGAAAAATCATGTTCATACGATAACAGAATATTTTTTTGAATTCTTCTAAGCTTATCAGCATCTTTATTAGTAATAAAGCTTTGTACAACTTCCGGCATTCCGCCAACAAAATAGTATAGTTTTAATAATTCAATATATTTATTTTTAAATACTTTTATTAAATCCCATTCTTCTTGTTCTATTAATTTTAATAGTTTTGATTGTTCATTAGCCATTAAAAATTCATTGAATGATAGGGGTTCTAAATTTAAAAAATCTACTTTCCCCACCGGAAAAGAATTATTTTGATTTAAGAATATTCCTAAATATGAACCAGCTGCAATTACATGGTATTCAGGAGCTTCTTCGTGAAAATATTTTAATGATGTGAGTCCTCTTTCTGCTTCCTGAATTTCATCAAAAATTATTAGTGTTTTCTCCGGTTTTGCATCTATTCCTGTTTCAATACTAAGTGCTAAAAGAATTCGGTTTATATCAAAATCGAGTTTAAATAGTTCTTGTAAGGGCTTTTTGTTTTCAAAATTTATGTATAATATATTTTCATATTCATTCTTGCCAAATTCTTTCATTAGCCAAGTTTTTCCAACTTGTCGAGCTCCTTTTATTATTAGTGGTTTTCTATTTGTATTTTTTTTCCACTCTAATAAATTTTTATAAGCAGTTCTTTTCATAAAGACAAATTTATAAATATTTACTAAATATAACAATTATTCGTCCAATAAAATGTGTTTTCTTTCAATTATTCGTAGTAATAAATGTGTGATAAATTTAAATCAAATGCAGTTTATTATAATGCATTAAATTTTAATGTATATTTGTGTCTTTAAATAAAATAAATGGGAATCGGCTACGAAATAGGAATACGTTCATATAAAACTGCAATTTATGCGGCTTCGTTTTTTAATTCAAAAGCAAAACTTTGGGTAAAAGGCAGAATTGATACTTTTAAATTTTTAGAAAAAAATATTTCTGCTGATGATAAAATTATTTGGATACACGCTGCATCTTTGGGCGAGTTTGAACAAGGACGACCAATTATTGAAGCAATAAAAGAAAAACACAAAGAATATAAAATTCTGCTTAGTTTTTTCTCACCTTCGGGATACGAGATACGAAAAAATTACGATTTAGCCGATATTATTTGTTACTTGCCAATTGATACTGCAAAAAATGCCAAACAATTTGTTGATATTGTTAAACCTAAAAAAGTATTTTTTATAAAATACGAGTTTTGGAAAAACTACCTTAAAACTCTGTATGAAAATAAAATACCAGTTTATTTAGTTTCAGGAATTTTTAGAAAAGAACAATTATTCTTTAAGACTTCGGGTAAAAAATACAGAAAGCTATTCGATTATTTCGAACATTTTTTTATTCAAAATCAAAAATCGGGAGATTTGCTTAAAAGTATTGGAATTGAGAATTTTACAGTTTGTGGCGATACTCGATTCGATAGAGTTATAGATATTGCAAAAAGTTCAGAGAATTTTTATGAGATAGCAAAATTTGCCGAAAACTCAAAAGTAATTGTTGCAGGTAGCTCGTGGGAAAAAGATGAGGAATTTTTAATAAAATATATTAACGAGAACAAAAATATTAAGTTGATTATAGCACCACACGAAATTAAAGAAGCAAACTTAAATCGTATTGAAACTAACATAAAAGAACTTGTTTTACGATATTCAAAAATTAAGGAGCATAATCCTCAAGATTTTTCGGTGTTAATTATTGATAATATTGGAATGCTTTCGGCATTGTATAAATATGGACAAGTGGCATATATTGGTGGTGGCTTTGGTGCAGGAATTCATAATATTTTAGAAGCAGCAGTTTATGGTATGCCTGTTTTGTTTGGTCCTAAATATCAGAAATTCGATGAGGCAAAAGAGCTTATAAAACTTGGCGGAGCTTTTTCAATTAATGATTATCAAGAATTTAAAACAAAAATGGATTTGCTTTTTTCTGACAAAAAAGTTTTAGAAAACATATCTGAAATATCGAAAAATTTTGTTGCTAATAGTGCCGGTGCTGTTGATACTATTATGGAGTTTTGTTTTTAGCAAAGTAAGACTGTAGCTTGAATTGTTGGACTGTGTAATTTAACAAAACGCTCGAAGTTCTATAACGCTTCGAGGTTTTAACACACTTGGTTTAGGGTATCTCTTATATTTTTGAACAAGTATATACTTTATTGCCAAAGTCTTGAAACATATTTGTATGTCTGTGTCTGTAAGTTTGGACGCTTTGTATCTGCATACTTAAAAACTTATGAATACAAACTGTTGCGTTTGCAGTAAATACTGTTGCTAAAAACAGTATTGTTAAAAAACTTGATTTTTGTTCATAGTTTTAAAGTTTTGTGAGCTTATGCTCGGTTAATAATTTATAAGTTTTTAAAAGTGAAAGTTATTTCATTTACATTATTTACACTTCTAATAAATTCATATACTTCAGTTGATTTTTTATAAGAACCATGTCTTGAAACTACTTCGGTACAATTTATAAAATGCACATTATGCACATCATTTGAAACAAAATAATCTATATCGTATGGTAATTCATGTCCTAAAGCTCCATGTTTAAAATCCCAGTCAGAAGTTTTCCTAATAAATCCTGTAACACTATCTTTTGCAGAATAACAAATGAAAATGTTTTTAAAATTTTCTAATGTTTTATTATAATATCCGTATTCATTTAAAGAATTGTTATCAACCGCAGCTGCGAGTGAAAAAAAGTTATTAACTATAGCTTCATTTGAGTCTGGAGTAAGTGAATCAAAAACAACTACATTTCCAAGGCTGTGAGCCATAATATCAACCTTTTTGTTATTTTCTTTTAATAAGTTTAACACATATCTAAGTTCATGACCAACTCCATATAATTTCTCTTTTGCTGTATAGTAATCAACAAAATGGTCGCCTCCTGCCCACATAAAACCAATTATATGGTCGTAATCATTTTTTAAGTTTCTATAAATTTTTTTATAGGTTTCCATGGTTTTTTTGAAATTATTATTGTATCCATGCACAATTATCAAAATCCTTGTGTTTGATAATTTATTCAATAATTCCTCATCGTTTAGTTCTTCTTCGGGTATTTTAATGTCTTTAATATTAACTGTTAAGTCAATTTCTTTAGTTACCTTTTTTTTACATAGATGATCCGGATCAGTAAATTTTTTTCTAGTACTTATAATTATCATTTTTTTAAGTTTTATGAGCTTATGCTCGATTAATATAAAATCATTTTTTATTTTTTATGATATCATTAATAGAAACTGAATATCCGAACTGAATAAATAGATAGCTATTTACATTATCTCCAAAACAACCAAAGTATGTTGAACGAAAAAACATTGAACCAGATCCACCAATATTTGGTTTATAGAAAATAGTTATTGAAGGATTGTAGAAAAAGACCAAATTACCTTGTTTTACAGATTTTATTTCCTCAAAATTATCTATTGAAGTATAATTTACTAATCTATAATCTTCTCCACTATTTATTAAACCTAAGCCATATAGCTTTATAGATACATCTACACCAAAATGTTGAAGTTGCATTGCTCTCCATCTAAGATTAGTACCATAAACCACAGAATATAAATTTTTATTAATATTGCTTTGTCCTATTGCAACTATTGTATCTGTTGTCGCCAAATTAACATTAGCACTATCAACTGTATTATAAGATAAATTTGTATTTAAAATGTTACCAAATATATTAATATCTAATGTTGAACTTAATTTCTTTATACCTATTCTGGCAAAGTTTATATTTATCCCTGAATTGTAATTAGAATATCGTTGTAAGTCTAAAGCGTCAATGTTGATAACTGTATCCTGTCCCCATTTAAATTCATTAATAAATAAATTTGAATATTCATCTTTAAATGAAGCATAATTAAAACTTGGTTCAAAATAATTAAATAATTTTATGGATGTTTTCCTTGGCCAATTTGTGTTTAATTTAAAATGAGCAACCGCTTCAGTCTGAATAACTCCTGCCGGTAAATCGCCAAACAAACCGGTTAAATCTGAATATACGCGAATATCAAAAGCAGAGCTCATTGATTGTTTTTTTATAGGAAAAGTGTATTCATTCTTATTTAATTTAAATCTTATACAAGTATCTTTTGGTGAGAAATCATCGGTATAGTTCTGGGGAATAAAATTATATTTAAAAACATCTCCAAGTTTAATAAATGTATTTTTGCCCGCGTAACTTTTAAATCTATTGTATAATCTGGCTTCATAATTTTTTGTTATAGAGGATTGTGCTTTTAATGGTATAGAGTAAGTGCTGTAATATGTAATATCATTTTCAGTATTAATATTTAAATACTTTATTGTAGAATTCTCAAAAGTAATATTTCCGTTTATTACTTTTGTTTCTCTTATTTTTCTCGAATCACTTATTATTTCTCCTTTATATCTAACATTGTTTTTCCATTTTATATTTTGAAGTCGTCTTAATTTTCTTTTAAATTTTCTAATTTCTTTTTTCAACATTCTATCTTTTTTTGAATCTAATATTTGTTTTTTTACTTTTTTTAATAGGTAATAATTTATATACAAATTACTATCTGAATTGTGGTTTAATTCATTATTTTTCAAAAGTCCTTCTATAGTTTTCTTATGGTTTGATAAAAGGGGCATAAAACTTAAAGGAATTGCTCTTGTTTTTTCGTATTCAGGAATTTTTTCTGATATAACAATATTGCCAATAGGTTTTTCTTTATTTATATCTTTTAGAATAGAATAGTTTTTAATAATGCTATATATTTTATTATAAGCATTTTTTAATTGTTTCGCAGATATTGTATCAGGTTTTTCATTAAAAGCTATTTCTTCATTATTATATGTATAGTTTATCGTATCATTTCTTTTTTTATAATAATTAAAATTAGAAAATGCTTTATTATAACATTGTTTTAATATATCGTTAATACACTTTTCGTTTACATTTAATATGGTATCTTTTATAAAACAAAATTGCTTTTGCTTTATTTTAAGATTATTATTGTTCGAATCTTTTTTAACAAAAACTCTTTGAGGGTAATAAAAAAATAATTCATAACATTCATTATCTTGAATCTCAATTTTAGAAATTGTGATCTTATAATTATTGTCTCCAAATTTAATAATATCGTTATTTTGCGAAAAGCTATTTAAATTTATTAAAATAAACAGTATTGTTAAAAATTTTAATTTTTTGTTCATAGTTTTAAAGTTTTGTGCCTCACTCCTTTGCTTTTAGTAAGGGCTTCGCTTGAAGCGAAACCCTCACTCTTTACAAAATGTTTTTTGGCGGTTAATATTATTTTTTTCAATATCTTATAACACTGCAAGTATATAATAAAACAAAATGTTAGTTTATCCCCCTTTTGGGGGATATTGGTAATTTATACTAATTACAAATAGGTGTTTTATGTTTTTTATATTCAATATTATACAAGTGCCGAAATATGATTTTTATAAAATGAATAAAAAAAACTACAGCGAAAAACGACAAAATTCGTACATTTGATTTAAAAAGTACCCATGAATATTGCTATAATCGAGGATCAAGAATTATTTGCGAAAGGACTTAAATCTTTATTATCTGAGAATTTAAAAGTAAAAAATATAATATGTTTTTTTACCGGTCAAGATGCCTTACGTTCTATTTGCAGTTTTAAACCGGATGTTGTATTTCTTGATTTAAACTTGCCCGATAGTACCGGAATTGATATTCTTAAAGAACTACGAAGTAAAAATTCGAAAGCTATTATTTCAATTTTAAGCATGTATAAAGATAATTATGTAATTACCTTGGCGAAAAAATTAGGAGCAAATGCATATCTATCAAAAGATGCCGAGATTGATGAATTAAGTCTTATAACAAAAATTGATATAGAAAAAGATAAGTTCTACATTGGTAAAGATTTATTAGAGAAAGAAAATAATATTGACGAAGATTTGTCAAAACGCTTAAAAATTACCGACAGAGAAAAGCAAATTCTAAAATATATTGTTGATGGTCATAACATGCAAGCAATTTCCGAAAAGCTTTTAATAAGTTTGCATACAGTAAAAAGCCATTTAAAAAATATTAAGAAAAAACTAAATGTTTCTACAACTCCGGAGTTAATATCTTTTATTTTCAGAAATAAAATAATAATGTAACCAAGATTAATGTATTGGTAACCAGGATAATAATATTGTTTTTTGTTTTTATAAACTTAAGTTCTTTTTCGGCAAAATTAGATAGCTTATTAAAAACTTTTGTTGTAAAAGATAATCAAGAAAATATACTGTTTAACAATTATGTTACAATATTTAAACAAGAAAAAGATTTAACTCTCAACGATTTACTAAAAGAAATAGAACAAAACAAAATTAAAGCTATTGCAAAAAAACAATTAAACGGTTTTAACAAAGATTATTATTGGGTATTTTTTAAAATTAAATCGGAAAAAGAGAGCAAGCTTGTTATTAGAAATGTAACAACAAATTTTAATAAAGCTCTATTGTTTAATGTAAAAACCCCAAATGATACATTAGTAAAAGTAGGAACATTTTTTAAATTTTCGGAAAAAACCATTGCAAGCGAACAAATAGTTTTCCCTTTGGATTTAAAAGCAAATTCCGAAACAATTTACGTAATAAAAATTATAAAATTATACGACTCTTTATCGATGTCGCTAAGTTTATACCCAAAGAAAGAATATTTTTATTTTATAGACAAAAAACATTTTTTCTACACAGGTTTTATAGTTATAATGTTAATATTAAACCTAGTAAGTTTAATTTTTGCTTTCGTTTTAAGAAAAAATAATTTCTTTTATTACAGCTTATACAATTTAATGATGATTATAACCTATGGAACATATAAAAATATTTTTTCATTCTACTTTATTTCTGAGTTTCCCGAAATAAACTATTATTTAAAAAATGTAATATTTATTTTAATAATAAGCTTCAATCTTTTTACGTGTAAATATCTTAATTTAAAACAAAATTCGTATAGATTCTGGGCAGGTTATAGAATAATGAACCTAATAAGTTTATTATTTCTTATTTTATCTGTTTCAACAAAAAACGAATTCAGGTATCATGTATTACATATTTTCTACTTAATTATGTTTGTGTATTTGTTACTAATTTTTTATGTTATGATTAGTTTATACAAACAAAAAAACCCAAATATAAAAACTTTTATTTTTGCTTTTGCCCCTATAGTTTTTGCACTTTTAATAACAATTTCTATTAGCATAGAACTCTTACCCGCTAAAATATTATCATACGATATTCCTATAATAGCAACACTTATAGAGTTTATTGTTTTTTTAGTTGCAATGCTTTTAGATGTTAAAAAACTTAACGATGAACACAATATATTAATAAAAGAACAAGCCAACAAACAAAATCGAATTCTTCAATCTTTTACAAAAGGATATGAAAACACAAATAAAATAACCTCGGCAGAACTACACGATAATTTAGGGAGCAAATTAGCTTTGTTAAAACACAAGGCAATAAACAGTTCTAACAAAGAAACTATAATTAATGATATCGAAAACATAAAAACAGATATTTTAAACATCAGTAATATTATTGATAATAAGTCGATAGAAACTATTGATTTACAAAATAATATAGAAGATTTTATTGAGGAATTTAACAAATGCACAAGTATAAAAGCAGAACTGATAATTGATAATTACAAACTAATATCGGGAGAAAAAGCAATAGAAATTTACAGAGTTTTTCAAGAAGCATTAACAAACGTACTAAAACACTCAAAAGCAAACAAAATAGTTGTTAATCTCGGTCAAAACTATTTAAGAATAATTGATAATGGTATTGGGTTTAACCCTAAGCAGTTAGAACAAAGCAACGGAATAAAAAATATGACATCAAGAATAAAAAAGATTAACGGAAATATAAATATAGTATCAGAACCGGAAAAAGGCACTGAAGTAATCATTAGTATAGAATAATGAAAAAAATTATAATAATATTAATTTTGGTAAATACAAAAGTATTTGCTTTCAACAATAAACTTATCGATAGCATTTTTGTATTTAATAACAAAATAGAAAAAAGTATTGAGTTTAATAATTATATAACAGTATACAAATCGCCAAAAAACTATAATATTACTGAGGTACTTAAAAAAATTAAGAGTGGAGAGATAGAAAAAACAAGCACTAAAGCATCGCGTGGATTTAACACCGATTATTATTGGATTTTTTTCAAGTTCGAGAATAAAACTAATAATGAAATATCTTTTGTTTTAAGAAATGGAACACCAAATTTAGATAAAGCAAATTTATATTTATTATCAAAAAATAAAATTAACAGCTTATATAAAACAGGAAAAAATATTAAATTTAAAGATAGAAGTATATCTTCAAACTTAATTTATTTTCCCATAAAAATAAAAGCAAATTCAACAAGTGGATTATATATCTTAAAATTAGAGAAAATAAACAAGTCATTATCTTTCCCATTATATATCGAAAATACAGAATATTTTAAAACAAGTTCTAATCATAAACGCATTTTTCATTTTATCTATTTTGCCCTTTTGTTTGTTTTTATCATAATTAGTATTTCTTTAGGTATTATACTAAAACATAAGGTTTTAGTCATGTATGGATTATACATACTAAGTTTAAGTTTTTTCTTTTTTCATTATAAAGCATACGCCTCTGAATTTTTATTTCCCGAAAATCCGGTATTTAATTCTTATCTTGATGGTATTGTTGTTTTAATTCTTATTAGTTTCACACAATTTTCTATTGAGTTTTTAGAAATTAAAAAAAACTATAAACCTGCACATATATTTATAAATATTGTAGGAATAGTATCAGCATTTCTTTTTGTATTTATTAGTTTTAATATACTAAACATAAAAGTTTATGCATATAAACTTTTTTATTATATAGCTGTTATTATTTTGATATCTTTTCCGTATATTCTGTATAAAATATATAATAAAAACAAACAACAGGTAATAATGTTTATAATTGCACTTGCGTTTATAATACTTGGTACTTTAACAACAATGCTAATAGGTTTAGGTTTCTTTTCGGCAAAATTATTAAAATACGATTTAATGATAACCGGCTCATTTATAGAGGTGTTGATATTTTTGTTTGCAATTATATACAAAATGTTTCAGCAAGAAAAAAACAGAAGAAGTTTATTGCTGAAAGAAGCAAAAATGCAAGAAGATCTTTTACAAGCATACTTAACCGGCTCTAAAAAATCGAGTAGAAAAATAGTTAATGAGTTAAATATTGATGTAATAAATAAACTAGAAAATATTAAAAAAGGAATACTTATTAAAAACACCGATGAATTAAAAGAAAATATCAGCGAAGTATATAATGATGTACGCAGAATATCGCATCAACTATCGCCACAAGCACTAAAAATAAAAGGTCTAAAACAAAGCTTAATTAGTTTAGTATCAGAAAATAAACAAAAAAGCAATATAGATATAAGCATAGGTTTTTTAGATTTTATTGATATCTTCGATAAACGAGGCTTATATATAATAAGGGTAATGCAAGAAGCATTAGAAAATGCCATAAAACATTCTAAATGCACAGATATTACAATAGAAATTATCGGACACGAAGACGAAACTGTTTATACCATAGATGATAATGGTATTGGTTTCGATATTTCGAAGCTGGATTATAAAAACGGATTACTAAACATGCAAACCCGAATAGAGGTAATAGGAGGTTTTTTCGAAATAAGTTCATCGCCAAACAATGGTACAAATATTTTCTTTAGTATTCCTCTCGATTACGAAGAAACAGAACAAGATTAAAAATACCAACAAATAGTGATTGATTGGTATTTATAAAAAATATAATTTTGTAGCAAATAATGAAATTATCTGATTTACAAAATAACGAAAAAGCTGTAATCGTAAAGGTTAAAGGACGCGGTGCATTTAGAAAACGAATTACCGAAATGGGTTTTGTAAAAGGCAAAACTGTTGAAGTAATTAAAAATGCACCTTTAAAAGACCCTATCGAATATCAGATACTAACATATAAAATTTCACTACGCCGTAGCGAGGCAGAGCTTATAGAAGTTATCTCTGAAACCGAAGCTAAATTAATTAACGACCTAGATTTTAACGGTACCTTCGATGAGCATATTTTAAAAACATCGGCAAAAGAAAAAGGAAAAACAATAAATGTTGCACTTGTAGGAAACCCCAATTGCGGAAAAACTACACTTTTCAATTTTGCTTCTAATTCTAAAGAAGATGTTGGAAATTACAGCGGAGTTACAGTTGGTTCAAAAGTAGCATATTTCGAGCAAAACGGGTATAAATTTAAAATAACCGATTTACCCGGAACATACTCATTAACCGCCTATACTCCCGAAGAATTATTTGTTCGGTATTATATCTTAAACGAAACCCCGGATATTGTAATTAATGTTATCGACTCGTCTAATCTGGAAAGAAATCTGTATTTAACAACACAACTTATTGATATGGATATTAAAGTTGTGGTTGCTCTAAATATGTATGACGAATTAGAAAAATCGGGAGCAAAATTCGATTACAAATCGCTTGGAAAAATGATAGGTATCCCAATGATACCAACAATTAGCTCTAAAGGCGAAGGTATAACGGAACTTTTTAATAAAATTATAGAAGTTTACGAAGATTTAGACGAAACAGTTCGCCACATTCATATTAATTACGGTAAACCTATCGAGAAATCGATAAAAAAAATACAAAATTTAATAAAACCAAATCGCAAAATTACCGATAAAATATCATCACGTTTTTTAGCAATAAAATTATTAGAAAAAGATAATCATGCCGAGAAAATTTTATCGAGAACCGATAACTTTAATGAAATAAAAAGTACAGCAAACAAAGAAATAAAACGCCTCGAAAGTCACCTAAACGAAGATACCGAAACACTTATAACCGATAATAAATATGGTTTTATTGCAGGTGCTTTAAAAGAAACATATCAAGGCAAAATACAAAACAATATTAGCCGCACCGATATAATTGATACATTTTTAACCCATAAATTTTTGGGATTTCCGCTGTTTTTCTTCTTTATGTGGTTGATGTTTCAAACAACATTTACACTTGGCAGTTATCCTATGGAATGGTTAAACTCTATAGTAAGTTTTGTAGGCAGTTTTTTAAATAACCATATGACTAATGGAATGCTTAAAGATTTACTTGTTGATGGTATTGTTGGCGGTGTTGGTGGTGTAATTGTATTTTTGCCGAATATTTTAATTCTTTTCTTTTTTATTTCTTTGATGGAAGATACGGGCTACATGGCTCGTGCCGCTTTTATAATGGATAGAATTATGCATCGCATTGGTTTGCATGGCAGGTCGTTTATTCCGCTAATAATGGGATTTGGCTGTAATGTTCCGGCTATTATGGCAACACGCACAATCGAAAGCCGCAACGATAGAATACTTACTATCCTTATAAATCCATTTATGTCGTGTTCGGCACGATTGCCTGTTTATATTCTTGTTACATCGGCATTTTTTCCCGAAAACGGAGGAAATATAATTTTTGGAATTTATATAACAGGAATTTTAATTGCAGCTTTAATGTCGATAATTTTTAAGAAAGTATTTTTTAATAAAAATGAAGTTCCTTTTGTTATGGAGTTACCTCCATATCGTGTACCAACAGCTAAAAGCACACTAAAACACATGTGGCACAAAGGAGAACAATATCTTAAAAAAATGGGAGGAATTATTTTAATTGCTTCGGTAATTATTTGGGCTTTAGGATATTTTCCTCAAGATGTTGAGTTAAGTAAAAATTACGATAAACTTATTTCGGAAAATACAACAAAATACGAAAGTTTAATTGCTAATTCCGATACTGCTAAAACTGCTGAATATCAGCAAGAAAAACATGAAATAGAACATAATTTATTATTAGAAAAACAAAGCGAAAAGCAAGAAAAATCTTATATAGGTAAGATGGGAAAATTCTTTACTCCTGTTATGGAACCACTCGGGTTCGATTGGAAAATGACTGTTTCGGTTATTACAGGAATTGCTGCTAAAGAAATAGTTATCAGTACAATGGGCGTGCTTTATCAAGCCGATGAAGCTGAAGACAGCTCTGTACTTGTAGAAAAGCTGCAAAACTCGAAACATACGCAAGGAGAAAAAACAGGAGAACATGTTTTTAATAAATTAACAGCTCTTTCGTTTTTGATATTTATACTTATTTATTTTCCATGTATTGCAACAATTGTGGCAGTGAAACGTGAAACAAACTCGTGGCGTTGGGCATTATTTATGATTGGATATACAACGGGCTTAGCATGGATTTTATCGGCTGCAGTTTTCCAAATAGGTAGTTTATTTATAAATTGATTTTTATGCAAGAAATTATTACATATATTATTATTTTAGCAAGCGTTTCGTTTGCCGGATATGGTATTTATAAAAGTATTGCACCTCTTTTCTTTAAGAAAAAAGCTATTTCTTGTGCCGGTGGATGCAGCTCTTGTTCTTTGGCGGCTAAACCTAAAAATCTTAATTCAATTAATTATATTAACCCGAAAAATTTATATAAACCTGTAACGAATTAATTAACATAAAGATACACGAATAATCTGCTTGTTTCAACACACCCGATTTTTGATATATTAACAGCTTACAGGTCTCAGTGAATGTTTCAGTGAATATTGCGGGCTAAACTCTCCTCAATAACATCTCTAACCTGTTCGGTTAAAGTAAAATATGTATGACCTGTTGGAGTAATTGGCTCTAAATATTCTACCGAAACTTTTTTAAATGGTTTGGGAAAATGTTTTCCTTTTGGTAGAACATCGTAAGCACCTGAAATTGCAACAGGAACAACAGGAACATTTAGTTCTACACTTAAAATTACAAATGTCTTTTTAAATTCGCCAAGTTTACCTGTTTTAGAACGAGTTCCTTCGGGGAAAATAACTATATTTTTTCCTTTTTTAAGTGCTTCGGCTAATGATTGTATAGATTGTTTTAAATCTTGGTTAACATCTACAATTATTATGTTATTTCTGTTTGCAAACTTGCGTAACCAAGCATATTTAACATGCTTTGCTTTGGTATAGAAAAACGAATTTTTCTGCATTTTTCCGCTAAGTCCTACTGCCACAAACATTCCATCGAAATACGATTGATGATTTGGTGCAATAATACAAGGAACATCGGGTAAATTATTTTTTCCTTTTATTTTAAACCTGAAATATAGTTTAAAAAATATTTTAGAGAATAATACAATAAACCAAGCTGTAATATCCGATTTTGGAAGTTTAATATTTACTTTTTCTTTAACAATATCGCCCCAATTAATTTTATCGATATTGATTTTTGTTTTCATTTTATCGACAAATTGGCTAAGTTTTTTTACTGTACCGTGATCGGCAATTTTTTCGGCATTAATGCTAACACCAAAAGTGTTTTCTATAAAAACTTGTAAACTTACTTTGTCAAGAGAGTCAAGTCCTAAATCAATTTCAATATGGTCATCAGGGTAAACTTCTATGTTTTTATCATCTTCGATATGCGATTTTATTAAACGATATTCTTCGCTGTCGAAAGTTGAATTTTCGTGATTTTTTTCTAATGATTTATTTAAACTTTCGGCTAGTTTAAAACGCTGGATTTTACCTAAACGTGTTTTAGGTAATTCATCGTAGAGAATATGCATTTTCAGAATTCGTTTATACGATGAGGCAGTCTGATTATAAACATCAATACCGTTTTCTTTAATACTTTCTTCTATATTTTCAATTTCGAGCTCGCGTGCTTTAACTCTGTCGGGCACAATGGCAACTTGCAAAATATCATCTTTTTCGAATACTGCAATTTCTTGAATATAAGGCACTAATGCCTCAAGTTGAAATTCAATTTCTATAGGATTAACATTTTTTCCGTTAGATAAAATTATAATCTCTTTTTTTCTGCCTGTTATAAAAAGGTTTCCGTCTTTGTCAAGATGACCAATATCGCCTGTGTAAAGCCAACCATCTTTAAGAACATCGGCAGTTTCTTCGGGTCTGTTATAATATCCCTGCATTATGTTTTTACCACGAGCAACAATTTCTTCGTCTCTAATCTCAATTTCAACGCCGGGTAAAGCTTTACCTGCCGAACCAATAACAACATCATTAGGGCGAGTAAAACTAATCATTGGAGCAGCTTCGCTCATTCCAAAACCTTCTAAAACCTCAAAACCCAAAATCTGATAATCGCGAGCAACAGCGGGGTCTAGAGCAGCACCTCCCGAAATCATATATTGTATATTTCCACCAAATTTTTTGTGTACTGTTTTAAATATAAATCGTGAAAACTTATAAGAATGCATTGCTCCCGCCATTGCAAACATTGCTTTGGCAATTTTACTTTTGTTAATTTTATCTTTAATTCCTTTTCTGATAGCCGAATATAGACGTGGTACGCCAATAATAATGGCAATTTTATTTTCAACTAAAGTTGATATAATATCTTCTGAAGCCAAAGAAGGTGCAATTGCTAGCATAGAACCTACTGAAAGCGGTGCTACCATAGAACCTAAAAGTGGGAAAATATGGTGCAATGGTAATAATATCATTACATTGCGGTCTTTTCTGAAAATCTTTACTGCTTCGGCAACTCCATAAATATTTGCATTTAAATTTTCGAAAGAAAGCATTACTCCCTTTGGCGAACCGGTTGTTCCCGATGTATAAATTATTAAAGCTGTATCATCTTCTGCAGCTTCTCTTAAGCTATTGCTATTTTCTTCAAATTCTGTGTTTTCGTGTTCATCTAACGATATTAAAACAACAGTGTAATCTATACTTTTTAAAGCTTCGTTTAAAACCTCTAATTTTTCTTCGGAATAAAAAATAAGTTTTGGTTGGCTGTCCTTAATAATATACGCAACTTCTTTTGCAGTAGATAGATAATCAATAGGCAGAACAATTCCGGAGTTTTGCCAAATAGAATGAAAAGCATAAATCCAAGCAGGACGATTTTCAGAGAAAATTACAACTCTGTCTTTTGCATCTATTTTATATAACGATGAAAACTGATGTACTTTAGAAATTAATTGAGAGTAAGAAATGCTTTGGTCTTTATATTTTATCGCAATTCCGTTGTTTTGATGTAATAACATATATTGTATTTTATTTTTGCAAATGTACATTAAATTTTTAAGTCATAAAATTTTTGAATTTCCTTCAAAATTAGCTTAACTTTGAATAAAAATAAATAATATGAAAAAAACAACATTAATATTTTTAGCAGGATTTTTACTTTTCTCGTGCAGCAAACCGGACGATACAAAAACTACTCCAACAACTACAGTAAATAGTATAATTACTAAAAATTGGAAGCAATATAAAAGATACGATAATAATGTAGAAAATACTACCGGAGATATGCAGTATTGGGATATTAGATCAGATTTAAGTGTAACAAGAGAATATACTTATACCGACACAACTATATTACCGGACACTAGTTATACAGACACTTGGTCGCTTGTAAATAACGATACTGAATTACGTGTACTGATTGATAGAATGCAACCAACAAATGGAGGAACAGATTCAATTCATATAACCGGTTACGAGATTTATTCTGTTCTAAAACTTACTAATGATACTCTAATTTTAGAAGAAGATTTATCTGATGAAACATTGACATGGATATTGAAATTAGTTTTAATACCAAACTAAAACCTCGAAGCATTATAGAGCTTCGAGCGTTTTGTTAAATTATTTAAATTTTTCTTAACAAGGCTGTCGCTCAAAGCGACTCCCTTACTTTTGCTAAAAACTAAATGTATAGCACTTTTAAAGTGCTTTGCATATATAGATGCATGCTCAAAAACCTAAGAGTTACACAAAATTGTGTGTATAAAAAAAATAAGTATTTATTATAGGGAAGTTCTAAAAATTATGAAAATTCTTTAGAAACTTTCATAAATCAGTATTTTACAAGTCTTTACAAATTAAATCTATTTATTATACAAATATATTATTATTGTCATTTTCTTCATAATAATACGAATAATCAATCCCTTTCATAAATGTTTCACGGTCATTTATTTTATCGGTTAAAGCATTTTTTAATAAGATTTTTAAAAGATTACTATTTATTGGACTTTGCTTCATTGCATCTATATAATCATTTTTGCTTATTTTACTCCAATCAACACATTTTCCTAAGCGTTTTTTAAATATTAAATCCAACCATATTCGGGAGCTTCTGCCGTTACCTTCCATAAATGGATGTGCAATATTCATTTCTACATATTTGTCTATAATGTTGTTAAATGTAGTTTCAGGCATTTCTTCTATTTGTTTTAATGTATCGCCTAAAAAGCGTGATACTGCAAATTGAAAGCCATCTTTTGAGATATTTTTTTGTCTAATTTGCCCTGCAAAATCATACAAGCCACCAAACAAATAAGCATGAATTTGTTGCAATCCTTTAATTGTTCCAACCTCAATGCTATCAATAAATGAACTTTCAAACAAGGCATATGCTTTTGTTTTACTTTTCCCGTCTATACTTTCATTACTATAAGTGAACCATTCAATAAACCTATTAACCTGAGTTCGATTAATAATTTAATTCTCAGAAAACCAAAGGGCATTAGATTTATGCTAAAAATCAAGAAATTATAACGGGTTATAATGAGTGGTTTTTAGTTAAAAGATGATGTGCTTTTG
>Ga0256913_10000582_pt1 | contig 19068 bp, 16 predicted proteins | sample Axial_MatmetaG_FD_185970 | JGI IMG/M metagenome (GOLD analysis project Ga0256913, IMG submission 185970) | Deep-sea worm associated microbial mat communities from Axial Seamount, Juan de Fuca Ridge, Pacific Ocean - Axial_Mat | ecosystem: Environmental > Aquatic > Marine > Oceanic > Microbial... | reverse complement strand
GTCTACTATAGATTACTTACCAATAGCTCTTATAACTGGAGAAGCTTACTAGCTCTCTCTGTAGCAAAGATACTTTCTAAACTCCATAAAGTACAAGATGCTAAAGCTATCAAAGTATTTATCATTGATGATACAGTAGAAGATAAAGTTGGTAAAAATATAGAGGGGTCTTGTGATAAGTTATGGAGCAACAAAGAGAAAAGAACAATCAGAGGTATCAATGTAGTTTCTCTAAATTATAGTGATGGGTTCTCAAACTTTATGCTAGACTTTACTATAGCTATGAATAAATATGCAAGAGTAGCTATAGCAGACTTTACCAATAAGATTGATCATAGGACAAACGCATACAAAAGAAGATTAGAGACTATGAAAGGTAAATCACAAATAGCTATAGATATGGTTAAAAGAGCCGTAAAGAGTGGTATTTACGCTGATTACCTACTAGTGGACTCTTGGTATAGTAAACCAGTGCATTATAAATAGAATCTATGAAGCACTCATTGCTAGGATTACACTCTCTTTCTTTACCTACAATATAGTAAGCTATATCAATAGGATCAGTAATGAACCTAAAACCATTGGCGGATTGTTTAAAGATTTAGAGTGTGAACTTCACACTTTAGCTATTGCTATGCAGACATTTATCATTATACTTGATGAGATAGCTAAAATCGAAGATGTTGTAAATAGAAATGAGGATTTAGTGAGCATCATTGCTGTACTGCAAGATATCACTCAGGAAATGCTTGGGTTTAGGTGCGAAAGTTAAGTTATATAAATTAATATGGAGAAAAGAGAGTGATAGTAAAAAGTATAGATGATAAAATACTAGATAATAGATATACTAAGAGTGGTTTTAGGGCAGAGGAGAAGATGAATTTTTACCTTAAGAGAGCATATGAATCCGATGATAATATTTATGTTATTAATGACTTAAGATTGGAGTTGGGAGACGATCATGCGCAAATAGATCATCTTATTATCCATAGATTTGGCTTTATTGTTATAGAATCAAAAAGTGTTAGTAGTAAAATATCTGTAAATAAATATGGAGAGTGGAAGCGTATCTTTAATGGTGTAGAGACAGGAATGCCATCACCTATTTTACAAGCCAAACGCCAAGTAGAGTTTTTGAAAAAATTTCTTCTTCAAAAAAATCCTAATGAAATCTATAGAGATAGTTTAGCAATGAAATATCTTCCTCCATCTATTGAAAAATTTGGTTATGATGTATTGGTAGCTATATCAGATAGTGGTATTATTGAAAGAGAAGAGATTGAGTTATCAGAGATATGTAAAGCAGATATTATTACAGAGAGAATTAGTGATATTACTAAAAAGTATCATAAGCAATTTTCAAAAATCTTATCTATTAATATACCAAATCATTTCCACAAAGATAGTATGCGAAAATTATCAAATCTATTGGTATCAGAACACTCTCCAGCCAATAATAGTAAAATAGGGATAGATATGGTTGAGGAAAAACTTACCAAATATAAAACAGATACCATTAGATCTGATGAAAATAGAGAATCTAATGAAGAGATATATTTATGCAAATATTGTAAAAGTCCCAATTTGGAGATAAGGAATGGTAAATATGGATTTTATTTTAAATGTCTCTTTTGCAATAAAAATACACCATTAAAACTAGTATGTTCAAACCCTATGCCAGAGTGCAATCCTATACTGAAACAAGATGGTTTAGATTTTTATAGGATTTGTAGTGTATGTGGTGAAAACAAACTATTTTTTACCAATAGACCCATCAAGAAAGAGAAAGTTGTCACAGCTATAGAGATTCCAAAGACTACTATAAGATATTGTAACAAATGTAAAAGTAGTAATATACAGATAGTTTATGGAAAATATGGTTATTATTATAAATGTCAAGATTGTAATGCAAATAGCAAAATTATATTGACTTGCAAAAAGAGTTCTTGTAAACCAAAATTAAAAAAAGAGAAAGAAAAATTTTATAAAATATGCAATGATTGTAATATAAAAGAGTTATTTTTTGTAAATAATTAGGAACATAACTCCTGAAATTTGCTCTCTCTTGTATAGGACTAAAGTCGTTGTTTCTAAATGAAAGTAGATACTTGACCTCAAGTCTAATCTGATGAACTCTTTCGCCCCTTAAGAGTCCTCTCTATCATCTTGATAGGTAGCATCAGTACATCTTTGACTGGACTTATGTCAACTTTTGGATCATCTATTGTACCACCTATATGTAGTCCTACAGTCACTATACTCTTCTTATCACCTGTCAATATATATCCCACTACAGGTAGAGTGCTGATAAGTTTACCCATAGGTTTGGCGGTCTGGATGGCTAGATCTATATCTATCTTTCCACTCTTTAGATCTATGATGCCATCACCTGATATGGTAGCAGAGTCACTCTCTATCAATAGAGAGTCAAAGAATAGCTTATTATCATCAGATATATTGAATTTGATCAAGCCTTGTTTGATCTTGAACCCCTTTGTGCTATATCCTGGTGAGTGTAGGGTTGCCAAGGCAGGAATGGTATTGATGAATGCCAATACATTATTGTACGCTTTAAAATTACTTATCACTCCACCATCTAATATGATAGTCCCCTCCATATATTTACCAGGCATTCCTGATATTTTTACAGAGTATCTACCGTTTTGTAGGCCATTGAAATTGATCAAAGGGTGTAGCATTTTGTCATGTATTCTATCTGCTTTTATATCTAGTCTATCACCTTTCTTGGTAACTATCATCTCATCATATCTAAACTTTTCACCATACTTTAATTTGCCTCTGAAGTGAAAATCACCCGAAGGCAATATACCAAGCTCATAACTATCAGTTACCAATCTGTATGTATCGTACTTGAGAGTACTCTTCTCTGCAATGATCTTTACTCTTTGTTTGATACTTTTTTGCTCTTTTTTGCTCTTTTTTTGCTTTTGGACTTCAAAATATCTTTTTAAATCTAGATTTAGATTTTTGACATTTATTATAGATTTTTGGGTATCAAATATAAAACGATCCCCAAATGCCCTCAAGAGTAGATTATCTGAATTAAAAAAACCGTATATAGGTATCTGTATAAGGCACTCTGTATCTTTTTCATAGAAGAAGCAATCACTCCTTTTTAAAATCCCACTAAAAGTATACTTTTTATAATCAGTCGTCTCTATCTTTAGATCACCACCATCTATATTTAGAGGCAAACTTTGGATATTTTCTTTGATCTTTTTAAGATCTCTCATAACTATCTTGGTTGTGTTGCTATCTTTTGATATCTTTAGTGATGTTTTTAGTGATGGTACAGATAGGTAGATACTATTTTTATAATCTATCTTCATAGATAAATTTTTATCTTTCATGGAGACGAAGCTACTCTTTTTATCTCCTAAATATAAATTTTTGATATTAAGAGATAGATTTGCTCTTTTTTTATCTATATATACTTTACCATTAACTGTACTATCTATAGCATTGTTTTTGAGTTTTATATCTTTTAGTATAGCTATATGGTCTTTTATCTCTACTCTACCTTCTGTTACAGGAAAATCACCACCACCTATAGATAGTGTACCTTTTTTCAGTCCAAAATCACCATAATACTCTAATCTCTTGGTTTTTAGTTCTATATCTATATGGAGTCTACTATCTACTTCTCCTCTATCTTGCTCTATAGGTATATGGATATTGTAGCTATTTAGTATCTTATGAATCTTATCATCAAAAGTAGTATTAAATTTCAATTTCAATTTCAATATAGGTCTCTTTAGATCTCCTAATCCCAAAATAGAGAGATTACTACCATCCAAACTATCTGCAAGATAATATGGGTCTTTAAGATCAAAATATAGATTGCCATTTCTGAAGTATATATATAGCTCTTTTGCTTTTACTGGCTCTATACCGTTTTGGAAGTATATCAGTGGATCTTCAAGTTTGGCTTTTGCGATGATGCTATTTGGCATTATATCTATACTATTTTTGCCTACTTGGATTATCCCCTTTAAACTATCTAATCTATATGATGATGCCAATACTTTGTCAGTAATCCATACACTGATATTGTGAGGGAGATGAAACTGCTCAATAAGTGATTTTAGCTGAGTAAATCTATTTGATTTGATGACATAGTAAAAACGCTCTTTTCGTTTGTTTATTATAAATTCTAAATTGATATCTCTATATTGTGCACCCCCATGAAATAGAGCCATATCCTGCTTGTAGTTATATACAAGTTTTCCTGATATACGAGCATCATACTTTTTGATATATAGTAGATCTACTATAGCTTGCAACTCATCACCTATGTGATTTATCCTGTGTAGTGCTATCTCAAATTGATCACTTGTCATATATATTATATGGTCACTATATAAAAATGTATAGTGATCATTTTTGAAATTTACCTCTTTAAGTTTTATATATTCAAAAAAATCTAATATCTTTTTAAGGCGATCTAGCTCTCTCTCAATATTTAGAACTTTATTTCTCTTTTTTATCTTTGGAATTATAAATTTATTGACTTTAAGGATCAGTTTTTTATCGAGTTTTAGGTATAATCCCTCTATATTATATGAGGCGATCTTCAAATGATCTATCGAAATCCCGCCCTTCAACAAAACAAAAAGAGTAACAAAAATGAGTATAAAGACAGATAAAACATTTCGTATAGTAGAGTGGGTAGCAAATATTGTTCTTTTCATATTGATCTCTTTTATCTTTTATATATCTATTCCCGTTAAGACTACATCTACGATATTTATTCCTCAAGGTTCTGTAAACAATATTATAACACAGCTCTCTAAAAGAGGCTATGGTCTTGGTACAATTGACAAATATATTCTTGTTATATTAGGTAAGCCACAGTCAGGTTGGATCAATATAGGAGAGACGCATCTTAATCGTATAGATTTTTTACATAAATTAGTCACAGCTAAAGCAAAAATGGTAAATATCACACTTATACCTGGTGAGACAACTATCATATTTTTTCAAGAGATATCAAAACAGCTCAATCTTGATATAGATAAGTTACAAAAATATATGGATGAGTTCTCTAGCTATAGAGAGGCTGGTATATACGCAAATACATACTATGTACCATTTGGTATAAAGGAGAGACATTTGATCAGATTTTTAGTCTCTCAAACTGATAGGAAATATAGGGAGTTTTCATATAAAGTATATGGTAGATACAATAAAAAGAAGTGGAACCGTATACTCACTATAGCCTCTATAGTGCAGAAGGAGGCTGCCAATGCAAAAGAGATGCCTATAGTATCATCTGTCATATATAACCGCTTGAGAAAGAAGATGCCACTACAGATGGATGGCTCACTCAACTATGGAAAATTTTCTCATGTCAAAGTAACTTCTGAACGGATAAAAAATGATAAGACACCTTTCAATACCTATAGACATAAAGGTGTACCACCATATCCTGTATCTTCTGTATCATTTAGTGCTATCAAAGCAGCTATCAAACCAGTTACCACAAACTACCTATATTTTGTGAAAAATAGCAAAGGAACACACAATTTCAGTAGATCTTTTATCCAACATAGAAAAAATATCAAAAATTCTAAATTCTAAAATTTAGTAGATCTTAGCTCAACTAAAATATCCTGAATTTAGTATCTGTTTTATTTTGGCTATGGGGTCATCTGCTCTATAGATAGGTCTTCCTATGACAGGAAAATCAACACTCTGCGATGAAGCTATATCAAGTGTAGCTACTCTCTGTTGATCTCCTGCATCTTCACCAAATGGTCTGATACCAGGACACAGAGTCAAAAAGCTATCATCTGTAGCCTCTTTGATAGCTCTACTCTCAAATGCAGAACTTACTACACCATCCAATCCACACCTATAACTCATCTCTGCAAACTCTCTAGCTTTCTCATCTATACTCTTCTCATATATAGACTCAAAATTTTTCTCATCAAATGATGTCAATGCTGTAACAGCCAATACCAATGGTCTCTGCTCAAACTGCTCTAATCTCTGCATAACACTTCTCATAGCTACCTCTCCTGCACTTGCATGGATATTGAACATATCTACACCAATATGTGCTATCTCTTGGGCTGCATCTGCCATAGTATTTGGTATATCGTATAGTTTTAGATCTAGAAATAGCTTGAAGTGAGGGTTGATCTGCTTAAGTGTATCTATAAAAGCTCTCCCATCACGGATATAACTTCTAAACCCAATCTTTAGCCAAATATCATAATCATGTAGCGAATTTGCTAACTCTATATTTTCACCTGCTGATGGTAAATCTAGTGCAACACATAGTTTCATAATAACCCCTCAAGAAATATTGGTATAATACTACCCTAAATTTTACTAAGAAGGACTAAATAAGATATGTTTGGAAAGAAATTAAAAGAGTACAACCTATCAGAAGATGAGCTATCAAAGCTCCAATATGCACAGATCAAGACATCTAAAGGTACAATATGGCTCAAGCTATATCCTAAATCTGCACCCAATACAGTAGCTAATTTTGCTGAATTATCAAATTCGGGATTTTATAACAATTTGGCTTTTCATCGTGTGATACCAGGATTTATGGCTCAAGCAGGATGCCCACACTCAGGACCTACAGGCAATCCATCTTTGGCGGGTACTGGTGGACCTGATTGGGCTATAGCTTGTGAAACAGATAATGGTATAGCCCATAAGAGAGGTTCTCTATCTATGGCTCATGCAGGTCCCAACACAGGGGGAAGTCAATTCTTTATCACATTTGTAGCTACTCCGCACTTGGATGGTGTACATACTGTATTTGGTGGTATAGAGGATGATGATAGTGATAGCTTCAGTGTACTTGACTCAATAGAGCAAGATGATACAATAGAGGAGATCAAGGTAGTAGAGTCTATTGATTAGGTTTGACTCTCTATATTGGGTGGGTAGAGATATCCACTCAAAAGTTTATCAAACCCAAATTATGCAGTAGAAGTGCTAGTTTTATGGCCTCTGATGCATATTTGGGTAAAACTAAGAAAAGGTTTATATCATGTATGGTTTTTACCGTATCGCTTCAGCAGTACCAAAAGTAGAGGTGGCAAACCCCCAAAAAAATATCATTGAGATCATCTCGCTTATAGAGGAGGCTTACCAAAAAGAGGTTAGTGTCATTGTATTTCCAGAACTTGCTATCACAGGATATAGTGCTAGTGATCTCTTCTTTCAGCAGACTCTATATGAGGCTCAAAATCATGCTATAGAGTCTATGCTCATAGCTACACAAGATATAGATACCATAGCTATCATAGGTATGGCTCTCTTGGATGCAAATAGACTATACAATACAGCTATAGTGGTACAAAAAGGTAAAATTTTGGGCATCGTTCCAAAAAGCTATATCCCTAACAATAAAGAGTTTTATGAGAAGAGAGAGTTTGTAAGTGGTAGAGATATAGTCAAAACTACCACAGAGTATCTAGGGTTTGAGATACCATTTGGAGTAGATCTGCTATTTGGTGATGGTAGAGAGCTACTATTTGGTGTGGAGATATGTGAAGATCTATGGGCTGTCACTCCACCAAGCAATCACATGGTGAGTAATGGTGCTACTGCTATATTCAATCCATCTGCAAGTAATGAGCTTATAGGCAAAGCAGAGTATAGAGAGTCTCTAGTGAGACATCAGAGTGCTACAGCTATGTGTGCATATGCCTATGCATCTAGTGGTGTAGGTGAATCTACCACAGATACAGTATATGGTGGTGATAGTATTATATGCGAATATGGTTCACAATTGGCTAGAGGTGATAGATTTGAGATGCAAAACCAACTCATCACAGCAGATGTAGACCTCCAGAAGATTGTATGGCTCAGGCTATCTGAGTCTAGTTTCAGTGATGGCAGACGCAAAAAGGTTCGCACTATTAGGGTAGGTAGAGTTCCTCAAATTGCCAAAATAGATAGATATATCACTAGTCACCCATTTGTACCTAGCAGTAGCCAAGAGAAGTCCCATAGATGTGAAGAGATAGTCCATATACAAGCACATGGACTTATCAAGAGATTGACTCATGCCCATATAGAGAGGGCGATTATAGGTATATCAGGTGGATTGGATTCTACTTTGGCTCTACTATCTACCCATAAAGCATTTGAGATCATGGGTAGAGATACCAAAGATATAGTAGCTATAACTATGCCAGGTTTTGGTACTACGAGCCGTACCAAAAATAATGCCATAGCTCTATGTGAAGCTTTGGGTGTAACCATAAGGGAGATAGATATCACCAAGCTATCGCTAGAAGAGTTTACTGCTATAGGTCACAATATAGATGATCATAGTGTTACTTATGAGAATGTACAAGCAAGAGCGAGAACTTCCATACTGATGAATATAGCCAACAAAGAGGGTGGGTTGGTGATAGGTACTGGTGATCTTAGTGAGATAGCTTTGGGGTGGAGTACCTACAATGGTGATCATATGAGTATGTATGCTCTCAACTCAGGTATACCAAAAACTCTTATCAAATATGTGATAGAGTATTTTACTCACAATGTAGCTCTATCTGATATACTGCATGATATATTGGATACTCCTATCTCACCAGAGCTTTTACCTCACAATAGAGATAAGATAATCCAAGAGACAGAGTCCATAGTGGGACCATATGAGTTGCATGACTTCTTTTTGTATCACACTATTAAATATGGAGCCAAACCTACCAAGATACTCTACTTAGCTAAGATGGCATTTGAAGATAAGTATGATATAGATATTATCAAAAAGTGGTTAATACTATTTATTAAGCGGTTTTTTACACAGCAGTTCAAACGAAGCTGTATGCCAGATGGACCAAAGGTAGGTAGTATTAGCCTATCTCCTAGAGCTGATTGGCGTATGCCAAGTGATGGAGATATGTCAGCTTGGATAGAGGAGCTAGATAGTATCTAGGGCTATCGAGGAGATAACAATATTTGTGATTAAAAAATAGTCATACATAGATTATATTAGAAAAATTAAATATCATATTGCACAATAATTAAGCATAAAATATACAGCAAATTTTATTAATCTTGTTATACTACCTTTGATAATTTAATATAGGGAGAGTAATATGGATATGAATTTTGTGATTGATACTTTCTTTGCAATTTTTGCAATGACACTTATCATTTTGATGGTACCAGGGTTTGCTATGTTGGAGGCTGGATTGGTACGGACAAAGAATGTCTCTGCTGTGCTTACTGTAAATGTGATGATATATGCAGTAGCATCTATGGCTTTTTTGCTTATAGGATATACTTATGCCTTTGGTGGTTGGGATCATCAAGATGGTATAAGCAAATATGCCTTCTTTATGTTTCAGATGGCATTTGTAGGAAAAACAGTCAATATCATGAGTGGTGGTGTAAGTGAGAGGTCACGGATACTTCCACTAGTAGTATTTGCTATAGTAATGGCAGCTTTTATCTACCCTACTATAGTCAACATTACTTGGGGAGCTAACTTCCTCAAAGATACAGCCTTTGATATCTCAGGTATGTATGATCTAGCTGGTTCTACTGTCATACACTCTACAGGTGGATGGGCATTGTTGGCTGCTATACTCATCATGGGTGCTAGACGAGGTAGATACAAAGGTAACAAGATCAGAGTCATACCAGCATCCAATATACCTCTAGTGACACTAGGTGCATTGTTGCTATGGATAGGTTGGTTTGGTTTCAATGGTGGTAGTGTAGGAGCTATATCTAGCAAAGAGAGTGCAGATACTGTAGCTTTGACTATCATGAATACCAACACAGCAGGACTTGCAGGTGCTATCATAGCTTGGATTATCATCTATATCAGATATAGACTTTTTGATATTACTATGATTTTAAATGGTGCATTGGGAGGATTGGTAGCAGTGACTGCTGGACCTGATCTATATGATATATATACTCCTATACTCATAGGTCTAATTGGTGGTGCATTGGTAGTCTTCGCTGTACCACTCTTTGACAAGTTACGACTTGATGACCCTGTTGGTGCATTGTCTGTGCATTTGGTCAATGGTATATGGGGTACACTAGCAGTGGGTATCTTCACAGATCATTCACTTATGGATCAGCTCAAGGGTATAGTGGTTGTAGGTCTATTGGTATTTACGGTATCATTCATATCTATATATGTCATCAACAAACTTATACAACTAAGAGCAGATGATGAGGAGCAGTTGGAGGGGTTAGATTCGGTAGAGTGCGGTATGGAGTCATATCCAGAGTTTACTAGATCTATCTAATAGAGTTTTGAACCCAAATTATGCATCAGAGATGGTACTTTATGTTATCATCTCAAACTAATATAAAATATTTAAAAGGAAAATCATGAAAAAGATAGAAGCGATCATCAAGCCATTTAAACTTGAGGATGTAAAAGAGGCATTGGTAGAGGCAGGTATAGAGGGTATGACTGTATCAGAGGTCAAAGGCTATGGGCGACAGCAGGGACACTCAGAGCTATATAGAGGTGCAGAGTATGTAGTAGAGTTCATACCTAAAGTCAAGATAGAGATAGTAGTAAGTAGTGATGAGTATGCCAATCTTGCTGTAGAGGCGATAGCAAAAGCTGCTAAGACAGGCAAGATAGGTGATGGTAAGATATTTGTCAGTAGTATAGATAGTGTACTTCGTATCCGTACAGGAGAGGAGGATAGAGAGGCACTTTAGTCCAAATTATCCTAATACTACTAGATAATTATGTTATAATCAAATAAAAAGATAAGAGAGTATAGAATGAAACTAACCAACCAACTTTTAGAACTTATCTCTTATGGTGATAGTCTAAATAGGTCACAGTGTGAGTTGCTTGGACTCTCTTATCCTCCTAGTGATGGCTGGAGAGAAGAGGTTTTTGGTAGAGAGCTGAGTGTAGGAGATACAAATCTACTCATAATGCTCAGGGGTAAGTTGGCTCTTGTTGCACAGAAGCAGATAGTGAGCAACTACAAAAAATTGTCTCAGTTTCACAATCCAAAAACTACAGATAGTCCAAAAACAAAAAATATACAATCTCAAAAGGTATCAAGTATAGATAGTTTGGAGATATATTGTGATGGAGCTTGTCAAGGTAATCCTGGCAAGGCAGGTAGTGGAGTAGCCATATATGGTAGAGATAAGAGTAGTCCAACACTATTATATGGTGACTACGACCCAAAAGGTACCAACAATACAGCAGAGCTAAATGCACTATATAAAGCCCTACTACTAGCACAAGAGTATGAGGAGTATGGTAGAGTGACTATAATCTCTGACTCCAAATATAGCATCGATTGTATCACTACTTGGTCTTATGGGTGGAAGAGAAATGGATGGAAGAGAAAAGGTGGAGAGATAAAAAATCTAGATATTATCAAATTGACTCATAAACTATATGATGATATCAAACATAGAGTAGTCATAAGACATGTAAAAGGTCACTCAGGAGTAGAGGGTAATGAATTGGCAGATCGCATGGCTATCAAGGCTATAGAGTTCAAAGCAACCAAATATAAAAAATATGACTATCAGAGTATATCAGAAGTTCTATAATGAACAAAAAGATATTTTATCCATCTCTACTACTATATAGCATAGCTATAGTATATTTGGCTTGGACTACACCTATTAGTCCACATGAAGCGAAGCTATTTTATAGTGGTGATGGTGTAGTCCATATGCTTATGCTTAGTGGATACCAATTTGTAGGTGGACTTATAGGAGTAAGAGTATTCTTTCTTATTATAGGTTTTTTCTCAATATTTTTATACTATGAAGTGAGCAAGATATATCTCAAACAAGAGGCAGATATCTATCTATCCACATTTATATATATGCTTCTACCTGGCATTATCACAGCCCTTACATTGGCAAATGTATCTATCTTGATCATACCTTTAGTGTTACTTTTTGTAGTGGCTTATAACCATAAATTTTTATGGCTAGAGGCTATGGCAATGCTATTTATATTTTTGATACATGATGCATCAATTATATTTTTTGTGGCTATATTTCTATATGGATTCTTATACAAGGAGTCATCACTTGTACTTCTATCGGGAGTATTCTTGTCGCTATTTGTACTGCTAGATAAAGGTGTCGCTATAGGGGGTAGACCCTCTGGATATTTTGCAGATGTATTTGGACTCTATGCTGCTATATTTTCACCACTTCTCTTTATATACTTTTTCTATACTATCTATAGAGTACTTCTTCGTGAAGAGAAAAACATATTGTGGTACATATCATTTGTAGCTCTATTGGTATCACTACTCCTATCGGTAAGACAGCGTATAATTGTTACAGATTTTGCACCATATGTAGTCATAAGTGTAGTATTGATGTTGGATACATTCAACAATAGTCTGCGGATACGGCTACCAGAGTATCAAAAATGGTACAAGATGGGATACTATACAGTTATGCTTCTGTTGATAGTAAGCTCTTTTATTATTATATTTCATAAATCATTTTTCTATATTATGAAAAATAGACAAAAACACTTTGCAATCAAATTATATGAACCATATTGGTTGGCAAAAGAGTTGAAAATGAAAAATATAAAATGCTACAATAGCCCCAATAAGAAAATAGAGTATCAACTCCGTTTTTATGGTATAGATAAGTGCAGATAGTAATTTTTAAATGTTTCTAAAATACACATTTTTGATATATTTAGATGATTATTTGTAGCTTATACTAAAGTTCAATCTTTCTAATGATAAAATGTTAAAACTCATTAATTAAAAGGAGAACTCGATGGCTCAAAAGGCGATTAGAGAATATGACGCAAAGTCAATTTTAGCTAGACATTGGGATAAGTATTTCCCAGATTTTACTTATGCTTACGAAACAGTATTGGTTCAAAATGGAACAGAACTAACTAAAGCAGCAGAAGATAATAGCTGGTTAAAAGAGAAAATGTTGGTTGCAAAGCCTGATATGCTTTTTGGTAAAAGAGGTAAAAATGGTTTAGTCCTTTTCAAAGATCAAAAACCTGGTGATGTTACATTAGCAAAAGCTACAAGTTGGATTGATGAAAAATCAAGCTCTAAGCAAGAGGTGTTCTTCTCATTTGATGGTGATACACCTACAGGTGAGCCAAGTGTAGATATGTTGACACACTTCTTAGTAGAGCCATTTATGCCTCATGAGCAGAGTGAAGAGTATTATATCTCTGCTACTTGTGTTGGCGATAATGATATGCTATATATGTCTGCTGAAGGTGGAATGGAAGTTGAAGAGGGTTGGGATGAGAAGGTAACTGAAGTTGCTTTTGCTATCACAGATACAGAAGATGAGATAGCTGATAAAATCAGAGCTAATGTCCCTGCTGATGTAGCAGATAAAGATAAAGAGAATTTTGCTAAATTTGCAATCGGTTTCTTTAGAGCATATAGAGAGCTTAATTTTGCATACCTAGAGATCAACCCATTTGTAATGCAAGGTAACACCATAGAGCTTCTTGATATGGTGGCAAAACTAGATGATACTGCTGGATTTATGATGGTAGAGGAGTGGGGTGATATTGAGTATCCTACTTCATTTGGTATGGAGGAGAAGTCTCCAGAGGTTTTAGCAGTAGAGGAGGCTGATGCCAAGACTGGTGCTTCACTCAAGCTTACACTTCTCAAGCCAGAAGCTCGTATCTGGACTATGGTAGCAGGTGGTGGTGCGTCAGTTGTATATGCTGATACTATCGCTGATATGGCTGGTATTGATGATTTGGCAAACTATGGTGAGTATAGTGGAGGTCCTACAACTGGTGAGACTAAATTTTATGCAGAGACTCTCTTTGACCTTATGACTAGAGAGCCAGATGCACAAGGCAGAGGTAAAGTACTTATCATTGGTGGGGCTATCGCTAACTTTACAGATGTTGCCAAGACATTTACAGGTATCATCCAAGCATTTGAAGAGTATCAAGATAAGCTCAAAGCAGTAGATACCAAGATATATGTAAGAAGAGGTGGACCAAACTACGAAAAGGGTCTAAAGGATATCAAAGAGGCGGCTGATAGAATGGGTCTTTATATTGAAGTTTATGGACCAGAGACTCATGTCACAGACATCGTAAGAATGGCACTAGAGGGAGATAAATAGATGAATCAACTATATACAAGAGATACACAAGCTATATTTTGGAACAACAACAAGACAGCTATCCAGAGAATGTTAGATTATGATTATACTATCAAGAGAGAGAAGCCATCAGTAGCTGCTATAGTAGCACCTACTAGTTCAAATAAATTTGATAAGTTCTTCTATGGTGCTGACGAGGTGATGATACCTCTATACAAGACAACAGCAGAGGCGAAAGCAGCTCATCCTGAAGCAGATGTACTACTAAACTTTGCTTCATTTAGAACTGCTTATGATGTCACAATGGATGCACTTGAGATAGGTGGTTTCTCATCTATGATGATTACTGCTGAAGGTATTCCTGAGAGATTGGCTAGAACTATGAATGCTAAAGCTAGAGAGCTAGGTGTTACTGTCATAGGACCTGCTACTGTTGGTGCTATCACTCCAGGTGCATTCAAAGTCGCAAATATTGGTGGTACTATAGACAATATCATCAACTCAAAGCTTCATAGAGCAGGTAGTTGTGGTCTTGTGACTCGTTCAGGTGGACTATTTAATGAGCTTAGTAATATCATCTCTATCAATGCTGATGGTATCGCAGAGGGTGTAGCTATCGGTGGAGATAGATTTGTTGGTTCTGTATTTATAGATAATCTACTCAGAATGGAGTCCAATCCTGAAGTCAAATATATGATACTTCTAGGTGAAGTTGGTGGTACAGAAGAGTACAAAGTGATCGAAGCTGTAAAATCAGGTAAAATCACTAAGCCAATCATCGCATGGTGTATCGGTACTATCGCTAAGTATTATGATAGTGGTGTTCAATTTGGTCACGCTGGAGCATCAGCAAATGGTGAGATGGAGACAGCAGAGTACAAAAACAATGCAATGGCAGAGGCTGGTATCCATGTACCTGCTACATTCAATGATCTTCCAGCTAAGATCAAAGAGGTTTATGAGTCTCTCAACCTTGACCCAATTCCTGAGCCAGAGATGAATACACTACCAAAGGTTAGAAGAAGTAAGCAGTTTATCTGTACTATATCTGATGATAGAGGCGAAGAGGCTACATATGCTGGTTTCCCTATCTCATCTGTAGCGACACCAGATACAGGTAAAGGTATCGGTGATGTTATATCTCTACTATGGTTCAAAAAACAGTATCCAAAGTGGGCTACAGAGTTCATAGAGACTGTTATCAAGACAGTAGCAGACCATGGTCCAGCAGTATCAGGAGCACACAATGCGAAAGTGACAGCAAGAGCAGGCAAGAGTGTTGTTGAGGCACTTGTAACTGGACTTCTTACTATCGGACCTAGATTTGGTGGTGCTATAGATGGTGCTGCTGAGCACTTCAAATATGCAGATGATAATGGCTTGACTCCTAAAGAGTTCTTGGCTCATATGAAGAAGCAAGGTATACCAATCCCAGGAATTGGTCATAGAATCAAATCTCTAAAAAATCCTGATCTTAGAGTAACAGGTCTTATGAATTTTGCGGCAGATCATTTCCCTGCTACACCACTACTAGACTATGCCAAAACAGTAGAGGCTCTCACTACAAGTAAAAAAGAGAACCTTATACTAAATGTGGATGGTACTATAGGTATCTTGATGGTAGATATGTGGAGAGCATTGGGTTACGAAGAGGAAGAGATCGATGAGTTTATCGCTAGTGGTACACTCAACGCATTCTTTATAGTAGGTAGAAGTATAGGATTTATCGGTCATGTACTTGATGAGAAGAGACTTGCTATGCCTATGTATAGACACCCTATGGATGATATCCTATATGATGTTCAAAAGGCTGAAGAGATATAATCTCTTGACCTGTTGAGCAGAAATCTCTCAATCTTCTTGATTGGGAGTTAATCCTATTTTACTACATAATTTAGGTTATAATCTACCCCATAAAAATTGCTGAAAAATACCATATATTTAACTAGAATTATACTATAATAGATAGTATGAAAACTATTGATTATAATAATAAGAGATTGGAAGTCCCAAAGGTTGTCTGTATAGGTAGAAACTATGTCGAGCATATTGAGGAGCTTGGCAATGAGATACCCTCATCTATGGTAGTATTTAATAAACCAAATTCAGCTATAAGCGATAAGTTATACTACTTCTCTGAATATTGTCGGTTTGAAGGTGAGATATGCTTCTTGGTCAATGACCACGAGATAGTAGGTGTTGGATTTGGTCTAGATCTTACTCATGCTGATATTCAAAAAAAGCTCAAAGAGAGAGGATTGCCTTGGGAGAGAGCTAAGGCATTTGACAACTCTGCTCTATTTGGAGAGTTTGTATCTATAGATGGTGATATAAGAGATATTCATATGAAACTATTTATCAATGATAAGTTGATACAGTTTGCTACATATGATCTGATGATATACAAACCAGACATTATACTCCAAGAGATAGAGAGATTTATGACTCTAAATGACAATGATATCATTATGAGTGGCACACCAAAAGGTGTCTCAACATATACTATTGGTGATAGATTTGTAGGTCAGATATTTTGTGGAGATAAGCTATTGGTAGAGTCTAGCTGGGTAGTATCGGATCAAGTTGATACATCTATATCTGAAGCTACTACAACTACACTATGATATAATTACAAAATTTTTGATAAGGTTTACTATAATGAGATTGGATGATTTGAGAGATAAGATATCTTCTGAGATAGGAGTGTTGCTCTATTTTTCTGGAGAAGATTGCAATGTGTGTCATGCATTGAGACCCAAATTTAAAGAGGCATTTGATAGAGAGTTTCCACTTGTAGAGCAGATATATCTTGATGCACATCAAAACCCTGAAATATCTGTAGAGTTCCAAGTCTTCTCTGTGCCTACTATGATACTCTTCTTGGATGGTAGAGAGTTTGCTAGAGAGGGTAGAAGTGTAAGTATACATCAGTTGGTCAATCAGATCAGAAGACCATATGAGATAATGAATAGTTGATAACCAAAAATAATAAGGATAAAATATGATAAATCCTCTAAGAGGAATGAGAGACTTAACATTTGATGAGTCAGAGAGGTTTGTATATATCATCACTACTGCTATAGATATCGCTAAGAGGTACGGCTATAGCTATATAGAGACACCTATACTAGAGGAGACAAAACTATTTCGTCGCTCTGTTGGAGAGAGTAGTGATATAGTAGGTAAAGAGATGTATCAGTTTGAGGATAAAGGAGGCAATGATGTCTGCATGCGTCCAGAGGGGACGGCAGGGGTTGTTAGAGCTTTTGTATCTGCCAAACTTGATAGACAACAATCAGCTAAATACAAATTTTACTACTATGGACCTATGTTTAGATATGAGAGACCTCAAAAAGGTAGACTTAGAGAGTTTCATCAGTTTGGCTGTGAGAGCTTTGGCGAGGGGAGTGTATATGAGGATTTTACTACCATAGAGATGATAGGTGATATATTTGGATCTTTGGGTATAGAGTATGAGTTACAGATCAATTCGCTAGGGTGTAGTGAGTGTATGCCACTATATAGAGACTCTCTAGTCTCATTTCTCAATAGCTGTAGAGATGAGTTGTGTAGTGATTGTAATCGTAGGATAGATACCAACCCTATAAGGGTGCTTGATTGCAAAAATGAGAAGTGCCAATCTATACTGATCAATTCACCTAAATTGATAAAAAATCTATGTGATAGTTGTGATAGTGATTTTGAAAAATTAAAACAGCTACTAACTAATGCAGATATAAAATATAGCATAGATACCAATCTAGTAAGAGGACTTGACTACTATAACAAAACTGCCTTTGAGTTTGTCAGCTCAAATATAGGCTCACAGAGTGCTATAGCAGGTGGTGGTAGATATGATAAGCTAGTAGAGTATTTGGATGGCAAATCTACACCAGCTGTAGGATTTGCTATAGGTATAGAGAGGATCATGGAGCTTGTGAAGATGCCTGAACCTAAGAGGGATGGATACTATATCGGTGCTTTAGATGCAGAGGCTGTGGATATGCTTTTTGCATTAGCATCATCTAAGAGAAGTACTACTAAAGTGACTATAGAGTATAGTGCCAAGAGATTAAAAGCTCATCTAAAAGGTGCAGATAGAGTAGATGCAAGATATTGTGCCATCATAGGTGAAGATGAGATCAGGGATGGTGTAGTTTGGGTCAAAGATCTTGAGACCAAAGAGGAGAGTCGCATAGAGATAGGCGAGTTTTAACTCCCCTTTTTATATTTGACAACTTGATAACTCTTGATTGTTGGATGCTTCTCTAGGCATCCATTTGGTAGATTTGCCTTTTGGCATAGTGAATTGAAAAATATCTCAAATTGTGGCAACTGTTCCCAAACTTGGGGGAGATATGTAGCTCTATGTCCATTGTACTCCAATACCACACCATCTATACCTGCTCTGATCTGCTTTTTTAGATCAGATATATCTACATATCTTATCTCTTGAGGTTTGGTAAGTATAGATACCTCTATATCTATCTCTTCTAACTCATCTACACTCAAGGGTTCAAATCTAGGGTCACTAAATGCTGCTGATTTTGCATTGGCTATGATATCTTTATATAGTGGTCTATATGCCTCTAGTGAACCTATACAACCTCTCAATCTATCATCTTCTCCTTTGGTAAGAGTGACAAATGTAGCTGAGTTCTCTTGTAGCTGTGGATGATTTCTCAAAGCCTCCTCCAGATCAAAAGAACTCTCCATATCCAAGGCTACAACTATAGCAGCTTTTGCCAACTCCACTACAACCTCTCCCATTATGCCCTCCATTTTTATCAATAGTTATTTGTTGATTTAATTATATCATATATTGCTTTTTAATTATTGTTATCTCTATAAGGTTTGTATTATTTTTTTTTAGTATTATTTGCAAGAAGTCTATTGTATAGTATGGAGCAATCAAAAAAGGGAAAAGATGAAATTTGTATCAATAATAATCGGAAGCAAGAGTGACTATAGCATAATGCAAGA
>Ga0256913_10000581_pt1 | contig 19086 bp, 13 predicted proteins | sample Axial_MatmetaG_FD_185970 | JGI IMG/M metagenome (GOLD analysis project Ga0256913, IMG submission 185970) | Deep-sea worm associated microbial mat communities from Axial Seamount, Juan de Fuca Ridge, Pacific Ocean - Axial_Mat | ecosystem: Environmental > Aquatic > Marine > Oceanic > Microbial... | reverse complement strand
AATACAATACACTGAGACACAAGATGTAACAAGAATTATACTAATTCTATTATCAGGCAGCGCTGTACTTTCAATTATTGATTATCTATATTATTATATGGAAGCTAGAGTTCTTGTTCCAAGAGCAATACTCGTAATTGAATTTGTAACATCAGCAATGGGACTTATCGCCTTTAGGCTTTTGGTTAAGACTACATATTGGGAACTTAAATCTCCCACAAGTAAAGCAACAAAAAATGTTGTAATCTTTGGAGCTGGAGAGGGAGCGATAGTCACATTATCCGCTTTAAAACAAAATTTTGGTGAATCAGTTAAGGTTGTTGCTTTTATTGATGATAACAAAAGAAAACATGGAAAAACTATTGATAATGTAAAAATATATCCTCCTAATGATTTAAAAACTATATTAGAACAACAAGAAATTAACAATGTAATTATTTCTGCTCAAGGTTTAAGTATTGAACGAAAGAATGAAATTACAGAAACATGTTTAAAACATAAAACAAGAGTTCAATATGTTCCTCCATTTCAAAAATGGATTAATGGGGAGCTTAGTGTTAATCAAATAAAGAATATTAATATTCTTGAGCTCCTTGAAAGAGATGAGATAAAACTTGATAGACAGAACATTGCAAAAGAAATAAACGGAAAAACTATTTGGATAACAGGAGGAGCAGGTTCTATTGGTAGCGAAATAGTACGCCAAGTATCAAGATTTCAACCAAAACGTATTGTCGTTATTGACTCTGCTGAAACACCATTATATCATCTAGAATTAGAATTTGGGAACTCTAAAATTAACAATATAGAATTCATTATTGGAGATGTTAGAAATCAAGGTAGAATGCGAAAAGCTTTTGAAGAATATACACCTCACATAATTTACCATGCAGCAGCATATAAGCATGTGCCATTAATGGAAAATAATCCTAGTGAAGCTGTAATGGCGAATGTTCATGGGACTAAGACAATGGCAGATTTAGCAAGTGAGTTTAATGCTGAGAAGTTTATTATGGTTTCTACAGATAAAGCTGTTAATCCAACAAATGTAATGGGGGCAAGTAAAAGAATTGCAGAAATGTATGTTCAGTCACTAAACAATATAGGACAAACAAAGTATATAACTACGCGATTTGGTAACGTATTAGGTTCAAATGGTTCTGTTATTCCTTTATTCACAAAGCAAATACAAGAAGGAGGACCTTTAACACTTACTCATGCTGAGATTACACGATATTTCATGACTATTCCTGAAGCTTGTCAGTTAGTACTGGAAGCTGGCAATAGAGGTAGTGGTGGGGAAATATTTGTATTTAATATGGGTAAATCTGTTAAAATACTTGACCTTGCTAAGAAAATGATTAGACTATCAGGACTTGAAGTTGGAAAGGATATTCAAATCGTTTATACAGGATTAAGACCTGGAGAAAAACTTTACGAAGAGCTTCTAGCTACAGAAGAAAATACACTTCCTACTACTCATGAAAAAATAATGATAGCCAAAGTTAGACCATCTGATTATAAAATAGTAAATAAACAAATAGAATACCTAATATCTCTATTTGAATGTCAAGACAACCTTAAAATTGTTAAAGAGATGAAGGTAATAGTCCCAGAATTTATTAGTAAGAATTCTATTTACGAATCACTTGATAATGGTACAGTAGAACTCAAGCTAGCTTAGGCTTGAGCATTAGGACCAAAATTCATTGGTAAAGACATGCCTTTGTCATCGTCTTTAATCTCACCATTTATACTTTCAAACTTTCTAACATTATCAATTAGAGCTCGCATAAGTCTCTTTGCATGTTGAGGAGTAAGAATTACTCTAGACTTAACTTTAGCCTTAGGAACACCTGGCATCATTCTAATGAAATCAACTATAAACTCTGAATTAGAATGAGTAATTATTGCAAGATTAGAATATACTCCATCAGCAACTTCTTCTGACAATTCAATATTAATCTCTCCCTGTTTGTTTTGATTATTATTTTCCATACAAATTAGTATAAAAAAGAAAAGGCACCGAAGCACCTTTTCTTTAAGTTAAATATATTTTTTCTATTCAATAATAAGCTCCTCTTCGTTGCTCATATCTCCAATAGTTGCAGATTGTAATGCTTCGAATTCAGCTTTATTACTTACAATAAGTTTATCATATTCGCGTAAACCTGTTCCTGCAGGAATCTTATGTCCAACAATTACGTTTTCTTTAAGACCTAATAATGTATCACGTTTAGCATTTAATGCCGCATCTGTTAATACCTTAGTAGTTTCCTGGAATGATGCTGCAGAAATAAAACTCTTAGTTTGAAGTGATGCTTTGGTAATACCCTGCAAAATCTGATTTGCAGTGGCAGCTCTAGCTTCTCTACTAACAACCGGCTTCATATCACGACGCTTTAAGCTTGAATTTTCATCACGTAGCTTTCTAGCACTAATAATCTGACCTGCTTTTAGTGTTTCAGAATCTCCAATATCTTCAATAACTCTTTTACCGAAAATTTCATCATTCTCTTCATTAAAGTCAATCTTATTAACTATCTCATTCTCTAAGAATTTAGTATCACCTGGATCAACTATTTCAACTTTACGCATCATCTGACGTACAATCACCTCAAAATGCTTATCATTAATTTTCACACCTTGTAATCGATATACTTCCTGTACCTCATTTACAATATACTCTTGAACCTTAGTTGGTCCTTTAATTGCAAGAATACTAGCTGGAGTCATAGCTCCCTCTGATAAAGAAGTACCTGACTTAACATAATCATTCTCCTGTGCAAGAATCTGCTTTGAAGTAGCAATAAGATATTTCTTTTCTTCACCAGTCTTAGAAGTAATAATAACCTCACGATTACCTCTCTTCAATTTAGGTCCGAAAGAAACAATACCATCAATCTCTGATACCACTGCAGGATCAGAAGGATTTCTAGCTTCAAACAATTCTGTTACACGTGGAAGACCTCCGGTGATATCACCAGACTTACCAATAGCTCTAGGTAATTTTACAATTACTTCACCAGCATTGATAGAATCATCCTCGTTAACTACAATTCTAGCATATACAGGAATATCATATTGCTTAAGAACAACACCTTTCTTATCAACAATCTTGATAATAGGGTTCTTCGATTTCAAACGATTCTCTATAATTACCTTTTCTTGGTAACCAGTCTGATCATTAGATTCAATTCTATAAGTTTGTCCTTCAATAATGTTCTCATAAACTATATTACCACTAACTTCAGTAATAATTTGAGCATTATACGGATCCCAATCACATATTAAGTCGCCTTTCTTAAGCTTATCTCCATCACTAAAATATAGATTTGATGCATATGGAATATGGTGAGTAGCAAGAACAATCCCTGTTTTCTCATCAATTACACGCATCTCGGCAGAACGTCCTACAACAATTTTATAAGTATCTCCTTCTGCATTTGTATAATCTACATAACGAAGTTCATCCATCTCTATGCGACCTTTATTCTTAGCAACAATGCTAGAAGAAATAGCAACATTAGAAGCTGTACCTCCAACGTGGAATGTACGCAATGTTAACTGAGTACCAGGCTCTCCAATAGACTGAGCAGCAATAACTCCAACAGCCTCTCCTTTTTGAACCATTCTACCAGTTGCAAGGTTACGTCCATAACACTTAGCACAAACACCTTTCTTAGATTCACAAGTTAATACTGAACGTATTTCAACTTGCTCTACCGGTGATTCATCAATAGCCTTAGCTTTTTCTTCAGATAATTCATCTCCAGAAGATGCTAATAACTCATTTGTTAATGGATTATAAATATCATGTAGACATGTACGACCAAGTATTCTATCGAATAATGACTCAACAACTTCTTCATTACGCTTCAATGCAGTAACAACAAGACCACGTAGAGTTCCACAATCACGCTCAGAAATAATTACATCTTGTGCAACATCTACCAAACGACGAGTTAAGTAACCCGCATCGGCTGTTTTAAGTGCAGTATCGGCAAGACCTTTACGAGCACCGTGAGTAGATATAAAGTACTCTAGAACAGACAGACCTTCCTTAAAGTTAGAAAGAATTGGATTTTCAATAATTTCAGCTCCAGAAGCTCCTGATTTCTGTGGCTTTGCCATCAAACCCCTCATACCTGATAACTGGCGAATTTGTTCCTTAGAACCCCTTGCACCAGAGTCCAACATCATATAAACAGAGTTAAAACCTTGCCTATCTGTTGAAATATTATTCATCAATGTTTGAGTAAGTCTTGAATTGGTATGAGTCCAGATGTCAATAATCTGATTATATCGTTCATTATTAGTAATGAAACCCATTTCATAATTATTAGTAACCTCTTCTACCTCTTCATTCGCTTTAGCAATCATTTCTTCCTTAACTTCAGGAATCATAACATCTCCTAAGTTAAAAGAAAGACCACCAACATAAGCCATACGATAACCAAGATTTTTCATATCATCAAGGAATTTAGCAGTCTTTTGATTTCCTACCTTCTTCAATAATAATCCAATAATATCTCTAAGAGACTTTTTAGTTAAAAGCTCATTTATATATCCATATTCTGCAGGAACAACTTGATTAAATAGTACTCTACCAACTGTTGTTGATATAGATCGAACATCATTTAAATCACCTGTACCATCAGGGTCAACAATTTTTACTTTAATACTTGCATGAAGATCAACTTTCTCTTCATTATATGCAATAAGAACTTCTTCAGTTCCGTAGAAACTTAAACCTTCACCTTTTACAGTAATATCCTTATCAGTTTTACGCTCTTTAGTCATATAGTAAAGACCTAAAACCATATCCTGAGAAGGTACTGCAATTGGAGCACCATTTGCAGGGTTAAGAATATTATGAGAAGCTAACATTAAAATTTGAGCTTCTAGTACTGCAGCATTACTTAAAGGTACGTGAACAGCCATCTGGTCACCGTCAAAATCGGCGTTAAACGCAGAACATGCTAGTGGATGTAGCTGAATAGCTTTACCTTCAATAAGCTTAGGTTGGAATGCTTGAATACCTAAACGGTGCAATGTAGGTGCACGGTTAAGTAGTACAGGATGTCCTTTCAATACATTTTCTAAAATATCCCAAACAACAGGATCTTTTCTGTCAACAATTTTCTTAGCTGACTTAACCGTTTTTACGATTCCACGTTCTAATAACTTACGAATAATAAATGGTTTAAAAAGCTCTGAAGCCATTCCTTTAGGTAAACCACACTCATTAAGTTTTAGTTCTGGACCAACAACAATTACTGAACGACCAGAATAGTCAACACGCTTACCAAGTAAGTTCTGACGGAAACGTCCTTGCTTACCTTTCAAGCTGTCACTAAGTGATTTTAATGCTCTATTTGAATCCGATTTTACAGCACTTGATTTTCTAGAATTATCAAACAAACTATCAACAGCTTCCTGAAGCATTCGTTTCTCATTTCTAAGAATTACATCTGGAGCTTTAATTTCGATAAGTCTTTTCAATCGGTTATTACGAATAATAACACGACGATACAAATCATTTAAATCTGAGGTAGCAAAACGACCACCATCTAGAGGCACAAGAGGTCTCAATTCTGGTGGAATAACAGGAACTACCTTTACAATCATCCACTCAGGACGATTCTCTAAACGAGTATTAGCATCTCTAAAAGCTTCAACAACTTTCAAACGCTTTAATGCATCAGCTTTACGTTGTTGTGAAGTTTCATTATTTGCTTTATCACGAAGCGAATAAGATAATTCGTCAAGTTTTAATCCCATAAGTAAATCATGAACAGCCTCAGCTCCCATTTTTGCAATAAACTTATTTGGATCGCTATCATCTAAATATTGATTATCAGATGGAAGAGTATCAATAATATCAAAATATTCATCCTCTGAAAGGAAGTCCATATATTTAATACCATCATTCTCTTTAATACCTGCTTGAATAACTACATATTTCTCATAATAAATGATAGTATCTAGTTTCTTTGTTTGAAGACCAAGTAAAGCACCCATCTTATTTGGTAATGTTCTGAAAAACCAAATATGAGCAACAGGCACAACTAATTTGATGTGTCCCATTCGCTCACGACGAACTTTTTTCTCAGTAACTTCAACTCCACAACGGTCACAAACAATTCCCTTATAACGGATACGTTTGTATTTACCACAATGGCATTCGTAATCTTTCACAGGACCAAAAATACGTTCACAAAATAAACCATCACGTTCTGGTTTATAAGTACGGTAATTAATAGTCTCTGGCTTTAGAACCTCACCACTTGATCTCTCAAGAATATTCTCAGGTGAAGCTAAGCTTATGGTAATAGCAGAAAAGTTATTATTCTCTGTTGAATTTTTTCTAAAAGCCATATATTAATGTATTGAAAATGTCAAAATAAAAATTAAACTAAACCATCAATTAATCAAAAGAAATATTTAAACCTAATCCTTTTAATTCGTGAACCAATACATTGAATGATTCAGGAATACCAGGCTCAGGGAAAGCTTGTCCTTTAACAATTGCTTCATAAGCTTTAGCACGACCAATTACATCATCTGACTTAATAGTCAAGATTTCTTGTAATATAGTTGAAGCACCAAATGCCTCAAGTGCCCAAACCTCCATCTCACCAAAACGCTGACCACCAAACTGTGCCTTACCTCCAAGAGGTTGTTGTGTAATAAGTGAATAAGGTCCAATAGAACGGGCGTGCATCTTATCATCAATTAAGTGATGAAGCTTAATCATATAAATAATACCTACAGTAGCAGCTTGATCAAACTGACGACCGGTATCTCCATCATAAAGACGAACTTTACCATTTTCAGGTAAACCAGCTTCTTTCATATAGCCATTGATCTGATCCAAAGAAGCACCATCAAAAATTGGAGTAGCGAATTTTAAACCCAATTCTCTACCTGCCCAAGCAAGTACTGTTTCATAAATCTGACCAAGGTTCATCCTAGAAGGTACGCCAAGTGGATTAAGAACGATGTCAACTGTAGTTCCATCCTCAAGGAATGGCATATCTTCAGCTCTCACAATCTTTGCAACAATTCCTTTGTTACCATGACGACCAGCCATCTTATCACCAACTTTAAGCTTACGCTTCTTAGCAATATAAACTTTAGCTAGTTTAACTATTCCAGTAGGTAATTCATCACCAACAGTAAGAACAAACTTCTTTCTATTATACTCACCTAAAATCACTTTGTATTTAGTAGTATAATTTGAAATAAGTCTCTTGATTAAAGCATTCTTAGCTTTATCTGTAGTCCATTTATTAGGATTAATGTTAATATAATCTTCAACGGCAGTAAGTGCTTTTAAGGTAAATTTAGTTTTCTTAGGAATAATAATTTCCTTAAAGTTGTTATATACACCTTGAGAAGTCTTACCATTAACTAGAACCATTATTTTATCAACAAGTCTAGACTTTAACTCAGCACATTTTACGTCAAATTCTACTTTAAGTTCTTCTAATTCCTCTTTTTCCTTACTCTTAGAACGTCTGTCCTTAATAGCCCTAGCAAAAAGTTTCTTGTCAACAACAACACCCCTTAATGAAGGAGAAGCTTTCAACGAAGCATCTTTAACATCACCAGCTTTATCACCAAAAATAGCTCTTAAAAGCTTTTCTTCAGGGGTTGGGTCAGTTTCACCTTTAGGAGTAATCTTACCAATTAAGATATCACCTTCTTTTACCTCAGCACCAATACGAATTAAACCATTCTCGTCTAAGTCTTTGGTAGCTTCTGTAGAAACATTAGGAATATCATTTGTTAATTCTTCAACTCCACGCTTAGTATCGCGTACCTCTAAGGTATACTCATCAACATGAATAGAAGTAAATACATCATCTCTTACAACTTTTTCTGAGATTACAATCGCATCCTCAAAGTTATATCCTTTCCAAGGCATGAAAGCCACTTTAAGGTTTCTACCAAGTGCTAGTTCGCCATTAATAGTACCATACCCCTCAGTTAAAATGTCACCTTTAGTAACTTTTTGTCCTAATCTTACAATAGGATAAATATTAATAGATGTATTTTGGTTAGTTTTCTTAAACTTAGTAAGTCTATATTCTTTAGAATCATCATCAAAACTAATCAATCTATCCTCATCGGTACGATTGTACTTAATAACAATTCTTTTAGCATCTACATATTCTACATAACCATCACCTTCAGCAACAAAGTTAGTTCTAGAATCAACAGCAGCTTGTGCTTCAAGACCAGTTCCAACAATTGGAGCTTGAGGTTTCATAATAGGGACTGCTTGACGCATCATATTAGACCCCATCAAAGCACGGTTGGCATCATCATGCTCCAAGAAAGGAATTAATGATGCTGCAATAGATGCAATTTGATTAGGAGCAACGTCCATTAACTGTACATCTGTTTTACTAACAATAGGATAATCGGCCATTTTACGAACCTTAACTCTATCATTAGTTAAATCACCAGTTTCATAATTAAACGGCTCTTTATTATGTGTAATTTTATATTCTTCTTCCTCATCAGCAGTTAAGAAAACAGGAGGCTCTTCGAGCACAACTCTACCATCAACAACTTTTTTGTACGGAGTCTCTAAGAAACCTAATTGATTTACTTGAGAGAATGTACTCAATGAAGAAATAAGACCAATATTTGGACCCTCAGGAGTCTCAATAGTACAAAGACGACCATAATGTGTATAGTGAACGTCTCTTACCTCAAATCCGGCTCTTTCACGAGAAAGTCCACCAGGACCTAATGCAGAAATTCTTCTTTTATGAGTAATTTCAGAAAGAGGATTTGTTTGATCCATAAATTGTGAAAGTGCATTAGTTCCAAAAAAGGAATTAATAACTGAAGATAATGTCTTTGCATTAATCAATTCAATTGGAGTAAACACTTCATTATCACGAACATTCATTCGCTCTCGAATAGTACGAGCCATACGAGCTAAACCAACACCAAATTGATTTTGAAGTTGCTCACCAACAGTACGTACACGTCTATTACTTAAGTGGTCAATATCATCAACATCAGTTTTTGAGTTAACTAATCTAACCAAGTGTTTTATAATTTCTATAATGTCTTCATTTGTCAATACCTTGATATCGTCAGACACTTTTAGATTTAATTTCTTATTAATTTTATATCTACCAACCATGCCTAGGTCATAACGCTTATCCGAAAAGAAAAGGTTATTAATAATACCACGAGCAGTTTCCTCATCAGGTGGCTCAGCATTTCTTAATTGGCGATAAATATACTCAACAGCTTCTTTCTCCGAGTTAGAAGTATCTTTCTGTAGAGTATTAAAAATAATTGAATAATCGCTAGCAGTAGAATCTTCTCTATGAAGTATAATGGTCTTAACTCCAGCATCAACTATTTCTTGAATATGTTGACTTTCTAGAACGGTTTCACGGTCTACAACAACCTCTGTTCTTTCAATTGATACTACTTCTCCAGTATCTTCATCAACAAAATCTTCGACCCAAGTACGTAATACCTTAGCCGCTAAACGACGACCAAGAACACGTTTAAGTCCGGCTTTACTAACTTTAATTTCATCAGCAAGACCAAATATCTCAAGGATATCTTTATCACTATGGTAACCAATCGCACGTAGCAAAGTAGTTACAGGCAATTTCTTTTTACGGTCAATATATGCATACATGATATTGTTAATATCAGTAGCAAATTCGATCCATGAACCTTTAAAAGGGATAACACGGGCACTATACAATTGGGTACCATTTGCATGTCGAGATGTACCAAAAAATACACCAGGACTTCTATGCAATTGTGATACAACAACACGTTCAGCGCCATTGACAACAAATGTTCCTTTAGGAGTCATATAAGGAATCATTCCCAAATAAACATCCTGTATTTGTGTTTCAAAATCCTCATGTTCAGGATCTGTACAATATAATTTTAATTTTGCTTTAAGAGGCACACTATAAGTCAAACCTCTATCAAGACACTCTTCAATAGAATATCTAGGAGGGTCGATAAAGTAATCAAGAAACTCTAGTACAAAATTATTTCTAGCATCTGTAATGGGAAAGTTTTCCGAGAAAACTTTAAATAATCCTTCATTCTCACGACTTTCAGGAGTGGTCTCCAATTGGAAGAAATCTTTAAAAGATTTCAGCTGAATATCAAGAAAATCAGGATAGCTAATATGCGTAGGTGCAGATGCGAAATTGATTCTTTGATTTTTATTAATTGATGTCAATGTATCCGTGTTTTTGTAAGTGAAAAAATTGAAAAAAATACCATAGGTATTTATACAGGTATAGACCTTAACCTCGCCAAAGGCGGGTTAAGGTCTAACCATATTGAGAAATTAATTTTCTTACTTAATCTCAACCTCTGCTCCAGCCTCTTCAAGTTGAGTCTTAAGAGCTTCAGCCTCATCTTTAGCAATGCCCTCTTTAAGAGGAGCAGGTGCTGAATCAACTAAACCTTTAGCCTCTTTTAGTCCAAGGCTAGTAAGTTCTTTCACTAATTTAACTACTGCTAGTTTAGATGAACCAGCTGCTTTAAGTATAACATCGAATGCAGTTTGCTCTTCTTCAGCGTCTGCGCCACCTTCAGCAACTCCAGCTACAGCAACAGCTGCTGCTGCTGGCTCGATACCATATTCTTCTTTCAAAATTTCTGCTAATTCATTAACTTCTTTAACAGTTAAGTTAACTAATTTTTCTGCAAAATCTTTTAAATCTGCCATTTTATTTGAATTTAATTGTTCTTAATAGAACGGTTTTACAATTATAAATACTCTTATTTTTAAAAAATTACTCTGGACGTTCAGACAATGTCTTAACAAGACCAGCAATAGTGTTACCACCCGATTGAAGGGCAGAAATAACATTCTTAGCTGGAGATTGTAATAATCCAATAATATCACCAATAAGTTCATCCTTAGATTTGATATTAGAAAGGAATTCTAAATTATCAGCTCCAACATAACACATCTCTTCAACATAAGCACCTTTAAGTGCTGGACGGTCTGTTTTAAACTTTTTAGTATAGTCCTTAATCAATCTAGCAGGAACATTTCCAGTATCGGAAAACATCATTGCTGTATTACCCTTTAAGACATCATATAAATCATCGAAGTCCTTTTCTACAGTTTCCATTGCTTTCTTAAGCAATGTGTTTTTAACAACTGAAAGTTTAATGCCTTTGCTAAAACATAAACGACGTAAGTCGCTAGTTTGCTCTGCATTAAGCCCACTGATATCAGCTAAATAAAAGATATTACTCTCCTTAAGCTGTTCAACAAGACTTTCTATCACTTGTCCTTTATCTTCTTTCTTCATATGATTGATATGCTAAAAGGTTAATTAATCTAATGTTTATGCCAAAGATTTGGTATCGATTTTTACACCCATACTCATAGTACTAGACGCATATGCGCTTTTCATATAAGTACCCTTAGAGGCAGCTGGTTTCATTTTTAGAACTGTATTTAACAATTCTGCAGCATTTTCAACTAATTTCTCAGTAGAAAATGACACCTTACCAATAGCGCTGTGAATAATACCATACTTGTCAACCTTAAAGTCAATTTTACCAGCTTTTACTTCGTTTACTGCTCCCGCAATATTCATAGTAACAGTACCGGTTTTGGGGTTAGGCATAAGACCTCTAGGTCCTAAAATCCTTCCCAAAGCACCAACTTTAGGCATAACACTTGGCATGGTAATAACGACATCGACATCAGTCCAACCGCCTTTTATTTTTTGGATGTACTCATCTAATCCAACATAATCAGCTCCTGCAGCCTTGGCTTCGTCTTCTTTATCAGGAGTACACAATACAAGTACCTTTTTAGTTTTTCCTGTACCATGAGGAAGAGTTACAGAACCTCTAACTAATTGATTAGCTTTACGAGGATCTACTCCCAAACGGATATTAAGATCAACTGATGCATCAAAATTGGTAGTAGTAATTTCTTTCACCAATTTCATTGCTTCGGTAAGTGTATAGGCTCTATCCTTGTCAACTTTATCCAAGACAATTTTACGTTTTTTCGTTAGTTTAGCCATTTCACTAAATTAAATTGTTTAATTTTTAAATTATGCAGAAGGGAAATCACCTTTAACAGTAATACCCATGCTACGAGCTGTTCCAGCTACCATTCGCATTGCAGATTCAACTTTAAATGCATTAAGATCAACCATCTTTGCCTCAGCAATAGTTCTGATTTGATCCCAAGTTACTTGAGCAACTTTAACTCTATTAGGTTCTGCCGAACCACTTTTAAGTTTTGCTGCTTCTAATAATTGAACTGCTACCGGTGGAGTTTTAACGATAAACTCGAAAGATTTATCAGCAAAAACAGTAATAATTACTGGTAATACTTTACCAGCTTGATCTTGCGTACGAGCATTAAACTGCTTGCAAAACTCCATGATATTAACACCTTTAGCACCTAAAGCAGGTCCTACAGGTGGCGAAGGATTAGCTGCACCGCCTTTAATCTGCAACTTAATTAATCCACTTATTTCCTTTGCCATTTTGAAAATTTATATAATGTAATAAAAAATAATTACATCCGCAGTATGCGGAGGCAAATGGTTACTCTTTCTCAACTTGCATAAAACCTAATTCAAGTGGTGTTTTACGACCAAAGATTTTAACCATCACTTTCAACTTTTTCTTCTCTTCGTTGATTTCTTCAATCACGCCAGAAAAGCTATTAAAAGGACCATCTATAACCTTTACCGTTTCACCTACTATATAAGGGATATTAACATACTCACCTTGCTCGGCAAGTTCGTCAACTTTTCCTAATATACGATTCACTTCAGCTTTACGAATAGGAAGAGGATCTCCTCCTTTTTCTCCACCTAAGAAACCGATGACGTTAGGCACGTTCTTAATCATGTGAGGCACCTCACCTGTAAGAATAGCTTCAACTAATACATAGCCAGGGAAATAATTCCTTTCCTTACTGATTTTTTTACCATTACGGATTTGGAATACTCTTTCTGTTGGAATTAACACATTAGAAATCAAATTTTCATATCCTAAGCGATTAATCTCACTATCAAGATACTCTTTTACTTTAAGTTCTTTTCCGCTAATTGCACGTACTACGTACCATTTTTTATTTTCACTACTCATAACGATTAGCTTTCTCTAAATTAAGTACTAAATTGAAAAAGTTCAATATAGGTTAAAACAAATTATAGAATTGTTCCAGGCCATTTTTAAACATCAAATCCATCAAGAACACCACGAACGCGATGATTAGGGAAGCAATGGACACGACTATGGCACTGTTTTGCAGCTCAGCGTATGAAGGCCAAGTTACTTTATTCAATAACTCATCGTAACTTTCTTTTATGTAATCTACAACTTTAGCCATATTACTAATATTGTTGTTAATTTAATAAGCAGGGGTGGTAGGACTCGAACCCACGACTCCTGGTTTTGGAGACCAGAGCTCTACCAACTGAGCTACACCCCTAAAATGCATAAAGCTTGAAAAAGGCACCTTCTTAAAGAAGGCACCTTCAAGCTTATCTAACTTAAATAAATCTTATGATAGTTTATACCAATTCAGTAACCTGACCAGCACCAACAGTTCTACCACCTTCACGGATTGCAAAACGAAGACCTTTGCTCATTGCAATTTCACTATGCAATTCAACATTTATTGTCAAGTTATCACCAGGCATAACCATTTCTACACCATCAGGAAGAAGTATTTCACCAGTTACGTCAGTTGTTCTGAAATAGAACTGAGGACGATATCTGTTATGAAATGGAGTATGACGTCCACCTTCTTCTTTTTTCAATATATACACCTCAGCTTTAAACTTAGCATGAGGAGTAACAGATCCTGGTACAGCTATTACCATACCACGACGAATTTCTTTCTTATCAATACCACGTAGTAAAAGACCAACATTATCACCAGCTTCACCACGATCCAAAATCTTACGGAACATCTCTACTCCGGTAACAACTGATTTTAATTTCTCAGCACCCATACCAATGATATCAACAGGATCACCTGAGTTGATTACACCAGTTTCGATTCTACCGGTAGCAACAGTACCACGACCAGTAATTGAGAATACGTCCTCAACAGGCATCAAGAATGGTTTGTCAACATCACGCTCTGGAAGTTCAATCCAAGTGTCAACAGCATCCATTAATTCCATAATTTTAGGAACCCATTTAGGCTCATTATTTAAACCACCAAGAGCAGAACCTTGAATGATAGGTGTGTTATCACCATCAAACTCATAGAAATCTAATAATTCACGGATTTCCATTTCAACTAGCTCAAGTAATTCCTCATCATCAACCATGTCAACTTTGTTCATAAAAACAACCATACGAGGCACACCAACCTGGCGTCCTAATAAGATATGTTCACGAGTCTGAGGCATAGGACCATCAGTAGCAGCAACAACTAAAATAGCACCGTCCATCTGAGCAGCACCAGTAACCATGTTCTTTACGTAGTCAGCGTGACCTGGACAGTCAACGTGAGCGTAATGACGCTTGCTAGTAGTATACTCAACGTGAGCAGTATTAATAGTGATACCTCTTTCTTTCTCCTCAGGAGCGTTATCGATTGCATCAAAATCTTTTACTTCAGATAATCCTTGCTCTGCTAAAACAACAGTAATAGCAGCAGTTAAAGTGGTTTTACCGTGGTCAACGTGACCAATAGTACCAATGTTTACGTGCGGTTTAGACCGGTCAAAATGTTCTTTAGCCATTTCTAAAAATATTTAAGTTAAATTAATAATCAATTTGTTAATCTATTAAAAAAATTAGAGCTATTGATGAGATTTGAACTCATGACCTCTTCCTTACCAAGGAAGTGCTCTACCCCTGAGCTACAATAGCATACACAAAAAATGAGCGGGAAACCGGGCTCGAACCGGCCACCTACAGCTTGGAAGGCTGTCGCTCTACCAAATGAGCTACTCCCGCTTATGAGAATATATACTAATCTCAGAGAGCCCTAAGGCTTTCTTTTAAATTGGTGGGGGGAGGAGGATTCGAACCTCCGAAGTCTAAGACAACAGATTTACAGTCTGCCCCGGTTGGCCACTTCGGTATCCCCCCTAACTTATTTCACAGTTTTATGAATATTTGAGCCGATGGACGGATTCGAACCGCCGACCGGCTGATTACAAATCAGCTGCTCTGGCCAACTGAGCTACATCGGCTGGACTCGCTATTCATAAGGTCATTTAAAGAACAATTGCAGACCCTGTAAAAAGGTCTGCAAATGTAATAAAGTTAATCTAACTACCAAACATTATTTTAAATATTTTAGAATAATATTTGCAATTATATGTCACAACTCTGATATTCAATATTTTATTATTTCTGTTTTAATCGTTCTTTATGCTTAATTAATTGCTTTTTAAGTGCATCAACAGCTAAATCAGTAGCTTCTTCAAATGATTTTGACTGCTTTTTAGCGTAAATGTCTGCGCCAGGCACATCTAACTTGATTTCAGCAACCTTATTTTCTCTACTTGAATCTTTATCCAATTTCAATATTACTTCACTTCCTGTAATCTGATCATGAAAATTATATAACTTTCCTACTTTATTCTCTATAAAGTCATCTAACCTTTGATCTGTTTTGAAATGTAACGAACTTATTTTAACTTTCATATTTACCTCCTAGTTTTATGCTTTCGGATGAGCTTGTTTATAAATATTTTTAAGTTTCTCTATCGAATTATGAGTATAAATTTGGGTTGCTGATAGACTGGCATGTCCCAAAATCTCTTTAATAGCATTAAGGTCTGCGCCTTTATTTAAAAGGTGTGTCGCAAATGTATGTCTTAACACATGCGGACTCTTTTTGCTAATAGTTGTGACAAGGCTAAGATAGTAATTAATATTACGATACACAAGCTTATTATAGACTTTTTTACCTTTAAATGTTAAAAAATAATAAATTGAATCTGAATTGCTGTTAACCACAGTGTTTCTCATCATTTTATATCGCTCTAGCTGAGCAATTAGAACAGTAGTAATTGGAATAATTCGTTCTTTGTTGCGCTTACCTAACACCTTTATACTCTGTCCAACCCAATCAATTCTATCTATTTGCAGATTTACTAGTTCGGATACTCTAATTCCTGTTGAGTATAGCAAGTCAATCATTGTTTTTGCCAATACTCCATTATAATCATCAGGAAACTCTACTTGTGAAAACATTTTATCCATGCTTTCTTCCTCCACAAAAGTCGGCAAAGGCTTATCTGTTTTAAGAAGTGTTATCTTAGCAGCAGGGTTTAATTCTATTACCCCTAAAACTATTTGATATTTGTAAAATGATCGAAGCGATGTGATTTTTCTATTTATACTTCTTTTTGATATTTCATTTGAATTAAGATACACTATCCAAGCTCTTATTATAGAGTAATCTACTTCAAGAATATCTACTTTATATAAATCACTTATAAATTTGGCAAACTGTAATAGATCGTTATTATATGCCTCAACAGTATGTAAAGAATAACGTCTTTCTAGTTTTATATATTTAATATATTTTGTAATTGTTTCCATAAAAAAAGCTTTTCCAAAAATTACTTCGTAAAGATAGTAATTATTTAGGAAAAGCTTTAAATCGTTAAATGAATCTAACCTTTAGATCTCAGAGTTTTGTCGAAGTTGTTGAACATAAATAGCTTTCAACATCTTTTCACGATTTACAACTGATTTCTTAGCGTAATTCTTGCGAGAACGAAGCTCTTTAAGTGTTCCAGTTTTGTCAAACTTACGTTTTAATTTCTTTAAGGCTCTGTCAATGTTCTCACCTTCTTTTACAGGTACGATAATCATAATAATACGATCCTTTCTTTTTAATGAATAAAATAAAAAAATGTATTCGAATCCCTTCGAATAGCGGCTGCAAAAGTACATAAATATATTTATGGTTTGTATTTTATTTAATTAGTGACATACATTAAGTATAAAAAACACCTACTTTATTATAGACTATAAATACATATCCTAAATAAAAGATACTATTAGTGTATCTTTTTCAATAATATTACGTAGACGTCACTTTAATTGCGCAGGCAATGACTTTATTAAATAATATTTCAATAGCATAAGCCATATTTAAAGAGAGAATTTATGATGTTAACATCTATATTTAATATATCTAAGATTAATAAGTACACCTTATTTATAATAGGAGCATTTATTATCATTCCATTTTCTATTTTCTCACAAACTGATGTATCAGATAATTTGGAAAGAGATACTATTACAAAAGTCAATAAATGGAATATTACTGCTAATTTTGGGCAAACAATTTCATGGATGGATTTAAATGATGAACCATCAAATCCATTTGGAAATTATTTTTCAGGACATGCAGGTTGGAACTATGGTCTCATACTATCTAGAAAATTAGGAAAAACATTTACTGCAAACATCCAATATATTGGAGGCAATCTTCGTGGTTATAAAACAAAATGGAGTAATGGTGACAGTGCTGATGTAAGTTTTAAAAGTAATATCCATGATATTTCTTTTAATTTTGAAGTTGATTTAATGAATCTAGTATTCGAAAAAAAAGATAGACGATGGTTTACCGCATACTTAAAAGGAGGAGTTGGGTATATTTTTTATAATCCAACAGTATGGCGAACATCGGATGGAAAAGTTAGGCCAACAGAAAAAGGATCTTCTTTGATTATTCCATGGGGATGGGGAGCTAGATCCGATATTTCTAAGCATTGGAGTATTAGATTTGAGAATACGTTTCATCATGCAATGGTTGATAATTTAGAAGGCCATAACAATCCAGAGTTCTCAAGTATTAATGATATCTATAATTATACTTCACTAGGGGTAACTTATCATATATTTCAAAAGCCAAAACAGCCTAGGAAGCATAAGATTGAAGAGATTATTCCTATTGAGGATACAGCAATTGCAAGTATAGATACTATTAAATTTGAATTAAATATAGCATCAAATATTCCTTCAAGCTTACATCCTTTTGATACGACAAATGTTGTAATTAGAATAAATAAAGGAGATTTAGAAGGAGCTGCTAAACTCCAACAAACTATTCCCGATGGGTTTATTGTGAAAGAATTATTATCTGCTGATGCCAAATATGAATTCTCAAATGGAATTATGACTTATAGTTGGGATGACTTACCTATGGACGAGAATATTAGCATTACATATAAACTAATAACAAATAATGCTTCGTTAGGAAGTCATACTATACCAGGTATCCTTTTCTACACTCAAGATGATGAAGACCAAATTCGTCAGTTTAAGAAGACAATTGAAATTAAGCCAGAACAGGTTATCGCTCAAACCTCTGCTGATAAAGAAGTTGAAGAAGCAGCTATTGTTGATAATAATACGAAAAAGACCGTTGTGGTTGCCCCAATAGATACAGACAAAAGCAAGAAACTTGTTTATAAAGTTCAAGTATATACGGTGTATAAAGGGAACACAAGTAGTAAAATGCTGAAAAAGAGATTAAAGCTCGACTATGATGTTACACATTATTATGAAGGTAACTATACAAAATATACTTCTGGTGAATTTGCTACTTATGAAGAAGCTGCAGCTTATAAAAGAAAATTAAGAGGTTCAACTGTTACAGGAGCATTTGTTATTGGATTTTATGAAGGAGAAAGAATTAAAAATATTCAAGATGCAATTAGCATAGAGAAAGGCGGCACGGCTAATACTTCTCAAAAACATAACGAGTCAGGCATTAACTATAGAATTCAGATTCTTGCATCAAAGAAGGATTTAAGTATTGAAGAAGTGAAAACAATTACTGGTATTAGTCGTAGCTTCAATAAAGTAATACATAATGGGCTGTACAAATACGAAATTGGACCTTTTAAAACTTACTCTGAATCTAAGAAAGAGGCTATTAATGTAAGAAAGATTGTAAGTGGTGCTTTCATTGTGAAATACAAAGATGGAGTTCGACTATAATGAGGACTAAAGAACGTTTTGAGAAATTCATAGAATATTTCTCCATCAATCAGCCAATAGCTGAAACAGAATTAGATTTTAAAAACACTTATCAGT
>Ga0256913_10000580_pt1 | contig 19087 bp, 18 predicted proteins | sample Axial_MatmetaG_FD_185970 | JGI IMG/M metagenome (GOLD analysis project Ga0256913, IMG submission 185970) | Deep-sea worm associated microbial mat communities from Axial Seamount, Juan de Fuca Ridge, Pacific Ocean - Axial_Mat | ecosystem: Environmental > Aquatic > Marine > Oceanic > Microbial... | reverse complement strand
GCGGAACCTACTGCTAATATGATGGTTGATATTGGAGGAGGAACTACGGAGATTGCCGTTATTTCTTTGGGTGGTGTGGTAACTTGGAAAACTTTGCGTCAAGCCGGAAATGAACTGGACAATAATATTATTCAGTATATTAGAGAGGAATTTAATATTTTAATTGGAGAACAGGTGGCTGAAGATATTAAAATAAAAATAGGATCAGCTTGTCCTCTAAAAGAGACTATGGAAATGGAAGTGCGAGGAAGAGATTTAATCAACGGACTTCCCAAGGCGGTAAAAATTAATGATACTCAGGTAAGAGAAGCTATTTCAAAAACTATTAATTTAATTATAGATAGTATAAAAATTACTTTGGAAACAACTCCTCCTGAATTGGTTTCAGATATTTATGAACACGGAATAGTTTTATCTGGAGGAGGGGCTATTTTAAGAGGTTTGGATAAAGAAATTGCTCAGGCGACTAAAATTCCAGTAAGAGTGGCTCCCGATCCTTTAAGTTCCGTAGTGCGTGGTACCGGAATCTTATTGGAAGATCATGACCTTCTTAATAAAGTTTTATCTCCCGGTCCGGAAGGATTTTAATTTTTTATTTTATGAAAAAAAGTTTTTCAAAAATAAAAATAATAAAATATTCGGCAGTGTTTGGACTGCTTGTTTTTTTATATATTCTTCATGTTTTTAATCCTCTGGAAAAAATGATTATTTCTTTTAGTAATCCGGTATTAGTGAAACTACAATCCTTTTCTCTAAAGATAAATAAATCTTATGAAGAAAAAATTTCTGATTTAAATTTGAAAAGTGAAAATGAAGAGAAGGAAAAAGAGCTTATTAAACTTCGTCAGGATAATGCCAAATTAAAAGTTTTAGAAAATGAAAATAAAATTTTAAGAGATTATTTAGGATTTTTAACCAGAAATAACTATAATTATGTAATGGCTCGAGTAATTTCTCGTGGAGATTTATCTAGTATTTCAAAGCAAGATAATTTTTTAATTGTTAATAGAGGAAAAGATGATGGTGTTTATCCTGGTCTTGTTTCTATAGATGAGTCGGGAAATATTATTGGGAAAGTTATTGAAGTAAAAGATAAAATCTCTAAAATTTTTTTAATAAATAGTAAATATTGCAAATTAGCCGTTTCTATTTTAGGAGAAAAAGAAACTTATGGTCTTATTCAAGGTGATTTGGGATTAAGTATAAAAATGGATTTTATTCCTCAATCTCTTAATTTAAAAGAAGGAGATTTAGTATTAAGTTCTGGTCTGGAAGCTTCTGTTCCCAGAGGTCTTCAAGTCGGAAAAATTTTCAAAATAAATAAAGAAAGTAATGAGCTTTGGCAATCGGCGTTTATTGATCCTTTAGGAGATTTAAATAATATTTCTATTGTTTCTATTATTATTCCTGAACTTAATCCGGATTCTTTAAAAGATTGATTTATGTATAAAAAAATATTTTTTAATTTATTTTTAGTTTTTTTTCTTGTTTTTTTTCAAATTTCTTTTGTGTCGGCACTTCCTTTTAATCTTTCCTCTTTAAATTTAATTTTAATTGTTTTTGTTTTTCTTTTAGAATTGAAAGATTTAAAAACAACTTTAATCTGGGTTTTAGGATCTGGATTTTTAATTGATATTTTTTATTTTCATACTGCTGGTGTTTATCTTCTTAGTTTTTTTATTAGTTTTTTATTTATGAGTTTTCTTTTAAGACATTTTTTTACAAATCGATCTCTTTATTCTTTTTTAGCTTTAATTTTTTTTGGACAAATTATTTTTAAGATAAGTTATTATTCTTATCGTTTTTTAATTGATTTTATAATGAGGAAAAATTTTAATTATATTTTTAATTTAGAGTTTTTTAAAAATGAATTTATTGTTTTAGGAATTAATATATTGGCAGTTACTATTTTTTTCTATTTTTTTATTTATTTTAGTTCAAATTTTAAGCCGGTATTTTTATTTAAAAGAAAAAATTAAATTATGTTTTTTTATAAGAAAAAAATAAATAATAAAAGGAAGAATCCTTTTTCTATTTTAGAAAAAGGAAGTAAAAAATTTTCTCTAAAAGATTCTTATAAAACTAAATGGTCAGAAGATGCTTTTATTGTTAATTCTAGAGCACAAGAAACGGTAGGAAGAAATTTTGAATCTAAATATGTTTTTTTTATTATTTTTGTTATTTCTTTTTCTCTTTTTTTATTAATTTCAAAAGTGGCCTATTTACAGCTTTATAGAGGAGATTATTATAGTCGGATGTCTGAGGGGAATAGAATCAGGATAAGGAGAATAGAACCAAGAAGAGGAGTAATTTATGATCGTAATTTTAATCCTTTAGTTAGGAATAAAGCTAATTTTATGCTTTATTTAATTCCGGCTGATTTACCGGATGAAGAGAAAACAAATAATATTTTAAATAGTTTGGGAGAAATTTTAGGTTCGGAAGTGTTGGACGAAACTCAAAAAAAATTGGATAAAATAAATAAAAGATCCTTAGAGGCATTTCAACCACTTTTTATTACCGATAATATTGAGTATAAAAAAGCCATATTGCTTTATTTAAAGAGTGATTTTTGGCCCGGAGTTATTATTTCTAATAGAGCAAAAAGAGAATATTTAAATTATAAACTAAAGGATGATGAAAATGAAGACTGGTATTTTTCTGTTTCTCATATTTTAGGATATACCGGAAAAATAAATCAAGAAGAATTAAAAAAATTTGGAGAAGAATATCTTCCTATTGATTACATTGGTAAAATGGGTATTGAATATTTTTGGGAAAATGAACTTAAAGGGAAAAATGGGAAAAAAGAAGTTGAGGTTGACGCTCTGGGAAAAGAAAAGAAAATACTCAATGAAATTAAAGCTCAAGATGGACATAATTTAGTTTTATCCTTAGATATTAATCAGCAATTAAAATTAGAAGAAATTTTAGCGAAAACTTTAAAGAAATTAAAATTAAATAGGGCGGTAGCAATTATTTTAAATCCAAACAATGGAGAAATTTTGGCCATGGTTAGTTTGCCTTCTTATAATAATAATGTTTTTGCTCGAGGAATTAATCAAAAAGAATATAGTTTTTTAATTAATCATCCCGATCATCCTTTGTTTAATCGAGCAATTAGCGGAGAGTACCCTTCTGGTTCAACAATTAAACCGGTAATGGCCGCAGCCGCTTTGCAAGAAGGAATAATTAATGAACATACTTCTTTTTTAAGTACGGGGGGTATTAGGATAGGACAATGGTTTTTTCCCGATTGGCGAGCAGGAGGGCATGGAAGAACGAATGTGCGTAAAGCAATTGCTCAATCGGTTAATACTTTTTTTTATTACATTGGTGGAGGTTATGATAATTTTCGTGGTTTGGGAGTAGATCGTATTGTGGAATATGATAAACTTTTTGGTTTAGGGTCTCAACTAGGTATTGATTTAGCCGGAGAGGCCAGTGGTTTTGTACCTACAAGAGAATGGAAAGAAGATAAAAAAGGAGAGCGATGGTATGTAGGAGATACTTATCATCTTGCTATTGGACAAGGAGACTTATTAGTTACTCCTTTGCAAGTTGTGGCTTTTACAAGTGTTTTTGCAAATGGAGGAGCTCTTTATCGTCCTCATTTTATTAAAAAAATATTATCAAGTAAGGATAAAATAATTAAAGAATCTAAGAATGAATTAATTCGTAAAGATTTTATTAATCCTCATAATATTCAAATAGTGAGAGAAGGAATGCGTCAAACTGTTACAATTGGTTCGGCGAGAAGTTTAAATTCTCTTCCGATTGAGGTTGCCGGTAAAACTGGAACAGCTCAATGGTCTAGTTTAAAAAAACCACATGCTTGGTTTGCCGGATTTGCTCCTTTTGAAAATCCGGAATTAGCTTTTGTGGTTTTAATTGAAGAAGGTGGAGAAGGATCCAGTGTTTCCGTTCCTGTTATAAAAGAATATTTAAATTGGTATTTTAAAGATTATAAATAGATTAAAATGTTATAAATATTTATTAACAATAAACGATTTAATTAATATTCACAAATTTACAATTATCAATTATAAATTCACAATTTAGTTTTGTGGATTATTTTATTTTTTTCCTTAGATAAGTTAAAAATATTAAGTATTTTAGCACTCTTGACATAAGAGTGCTAAATAGTGTAAAATGGCTATGTAAGAAAAAAATATGGATGATAGAAAAAAATTAATTCTAAATACAATTATCAAAGAACATATTAATTCCGGTTCTCCGGTTAGCTCGGGTGTTTTGGTAAAAAAATATAAATTAAATATTTCTCCGGCCACAGTTAGAAATGAAATGGCTTTTTTAGAGGAAGAAGGATATATCATTCAACCTCATACTTCCGCCGGAAGAATACCAACGGAATTAGCTTATAAATTTTATTTAAATAATCTTAAATTTTTTAAGATTAAAAAAACAGACAAATATCTTTTAGATAAGATATTAAAAAATAAAGAAGAGCAAAATTTAAAAGAAATAGCTCGTTTAATTTCTCGTTTGAGTGGATCGGCGGTGTTTTGGGCTTTTTATCGACATAATTTATTTTATACGGGAATTTCAAATTTATTTCACCAACCGGAATTTGCTCAATTAGAATTAGTTTATAATATTTCGTCAGTTATTGATAGTTTAGATGATATTATTGATAATATTTTTGAGGATGTAAAATTAGGTTTGAGTACTTTTGTAGGTTCAGACAATCCTTTTGGAGCTTTTGCGGGAACAGTTTTAGCGAAATATAAGCTTGATGATAAAGTTGGTATTTTTGGAGTTTTAGGTCCGGTTAGGATGGATTATGAAAAAAATATTTCTTTAGTTGAATATATATTTAAGAAATTAAATAATTAATTTTGATAAAATTAGAATAAATAGATTTATGACTAAAAAAGAGGAGAAAAAAATTAAAAAATCTAAAAAAAATAAAAATATTCCTGAAAAATCTTCTCAAGATACAATTGAGATAGAAAAATATTATGAAATGGAAGATCGTTATAAAAGAGCTTTGGCTGATTATCAGAATTTTCAAAAAAGAAGCGAAGAAGACAAGAAAGAATTTATGAAATATGCCAATGAGCAATTATTATATGAAATTTTACCGGTTTACGATAATTTAAAAATGTCTTTGTTACATATTAAAGATTCTGAAGAGAATGCTTGGCTAGAAGGGATAAAATATGTTATTCAGCAATTTAAGGAAGTTTTAAAGAATGCCGGAGTGGAAGAAATAGAAACGAAAAATAAGAAATTTGATCCTTTAAGTATGGAAGCGGTAGAGGGAAAAGGTGATCAAGTAAAAAAAGAAATAAAACCGGGTTATAAATTAAATGGAAAAGTAATTATTGCTGCAAAAGTTTCTTTAAAATAATATTTTAATTTAAAATTAATTAATGTTTAGTTTATTGCTAATTAAAATTATATTTAATTAACCAATAAACTAATAAAAAACATATGGCTTTAATCAAATGGGCTCCATTTCTTGAACCATTTGAAGAAATGGAAAAAATGCTTACTACCAGTGGGGATTTTCAAAAAGGATATGTTCCGGCTATAGATATGTATGAAGAAAAAGATAATGTTATTATTGAGGCGCAATTAGCTGGAATAGATCCGGATAAAGTTTCGGTTTCTATTGAGAATGATGTTTTATCTTTAAAGGGTGAAATTGAAAAGAAGAGCGAGGTTGAAGATAAAAATTATTATCGTAAAGAGATAAGAAGAGGAAGTTTTTATAGAAGTATTCAACTTCCGGCACATGTGAATGGAAATAATGCGGAAGCTCAAGCTGAAGATGGAGTTTTAAAAATTACTATTCCTAAAGCGGAAGAAGCAAAACCAAAAACCATAAAAATTAAAACGAAAAAAAATAAGTAAAATAATTAAATAATTTAAAGTTAATTATTTTGTTAAAAACTTTTAACTTTAGAATAACTTATGTCTACAAAAATGGATGGTGTGAAAATATCGGTTAATAAAGAAAATAAAAAGGAAGAGAAGAAAAAAACTTCCGTAAAAAAACAGACCTTAAAAAATCCGGATTTAAAAAAACAAGCATCTTCTCAGACTAAATCTAAGTCTAAAAAGATTAGTCCTAAAAAAGAAGGAAAAGGTTTTTTTTCTATTCTTGTTTCCGTAATTTTGACCGCACTTATTGTGGGAGGAGGTATTTATTTTTGGCAGGAGAGAGATACGGAAAAACATGTCAATAAAATAAGTGCTCAGGCGCGAGAATCAAGAATGGAGTTTGAGAAAAGACTTAATAATATAAAAGATAAGTTGTTGGGAACGGAAAAAGAGAAAGAAAAAATTAGTTCTGAATATGAGAAACTAAAAGAGAAAGCGGATCTTTTAAAAAATGCAAAATTAAGTTTTTCTGATTCAGAGTTGGGACTTAGTTTTGATTATCCGGCTGTTTTTGGAGAGGTAAAAATTGCCATTTTAGAAAAAGCGACCGGAACCAGTTTTTTGGGAGAGTTTAGTGATAACGATAAACTTGTTTTTGGAGGAGTAAGTAAAGATTTTGAAAGTGATGCAACTAGTTCAGCTATAAATTTTTTAGATACCCTAGGATATTATTCAAAAAAAGATAAATATTATTTTCAGACTGAGGGAGATGGAAAATCTAAGGATTTTGAAATTCAGCCGGCTAAAATTATTGGGTTTAAGGATGGGGAAGCTTTGCTTTTAGATAAAAAAAGTTTTATTAATCAGGATGAATTTAGTATAGCTAAAGGTGAAAAATATATTGATATTGGGGAAAATGCCGGAGCTTTAATCAATCTAAAAGGAGAAAAATATCCGGGACTAGCTTTTATAGATTCTGATTTTGGAATGATGTCTTTAAGTGATTTTGAAGAAATGCTTAAAAGCATAGAAGTAAAATAAATAATAATTTAAAAATTAAATAAATCATTTCTTAAATTAATTAATTTAATTTAAGTTTGATTAAAAATATATGGGAAAAATATTAGGAATTGACTTAGGTACTACTAATAGTGCCATGGCAATTATGGAAGGCGGAAAGCCGAAAATTTTAGAAAATGTTGAAGGGAATAGAACTACACCTTCTATTATAGCTATTTCTAAAAATGGAGAGCGTTTAGTCGGCCAAACCGCTAAAAGACAAGCGGTAACTAATCCGGAAAATACGGTTTATGCCGTTAAACGACTTATTGGGCGTAAATTTGAAGATGAAGAAGTTCAACAAGATTTAGAATCTTCTCCTTTTAAAATTGTTAAAGCGGGAGAAGGAGTAAAAGTGGAAATGAATGGAAAAGAATATACTCCCCAGGAAGTATCTGCTATGATTTTATCAAAATTAAAGGCGGATGCTGAAGCTAAGTTAGGAGAAAAAATTACAGAAGCTGTTATTACTGTTCCGGCTTATTTTGATGATGCCCAAAGACAGGCGACTAAAGATGCCGGAAAAATTGCCGGACTTGATGTGAAAAGAATTATTAATGAGCCCACTGCGGCGGCCTTAGCTTATGGGTTTGAAAAAAAGAAAGGTCAGCAGATAGCTGTTTATGATTTAGGAGGAGGGACTTTTGATGTTTCTATTTTAGATGTTTCGGAAGATACGGTAGAAGTAAAAGCTACGAATGGAGATACTCATCTTGGTGGGGAAGATTTTGATCAAAGAATTATAAGCTGGATTATTGAAGAGTTTAAAAAAGATCAAGGAATTGATTTATCTAAAGATACTTTAGCTTTACAGAGAATTAAAGAAGCGGCGGAAAAAGCAAAAATTGAACTTTCTACCACTATGGAATCAGAAATTAATCAACCTTTTATTACAACTGATGAGAATGGTCCAAAACATTTAGTTTTAAAATTAACTAGAGCTAAATTAGAAGAATTGGTGGGAGATTTAATTGAAAAAACTTTAAAGCCGTGTCGGGATGCTTTAAAAGATGCCGGACTTGAGGTAAAAGATATTGAAGAAGTTATTATGGTGGGAGGAATGACTAGAATGCCTTTAGTTCAGAAAAAAGTTAAAGAATTTTTTGGGAAAGATCCTCATCTAGGAGTAAATCCGGATGAAGTTGTAGCTATTGGAGCTGCTGTTCAGGCTGGAGTTTTACAAGGAGATGTTAAAGATGTTCTTCTTTTAGATGTTACTCCTTTATCTTTGGGGATTGAGACTTTAGGAGGAGTGGCTACTCCTTTAATTGAAAGAAATACAACTATTCCGACCAGTAAATCTCAGATTTTTTCTACAGCTGCTGATAATCAACCCGGTGTAGAAATTCATATAGTACAAGGAGAACGTTCTCTGGCAAAAGATAATAAGACTTTAGGTCGTTTTATGTTAGATGGTATTCCTCCAGCTCCGAGAGGCGTTCCTCAGATTGAAGTTTCTTTTGATATTGATGCTAATGGAATATTAAATGTTAATGCTAAAGATAAAGCTACGGGGAAAGAACAGAAAATTACTATTACCGCTTCTTCTGGTTTAAGTGAAGAAGAGGTGGAGAAGATGAAAAAAGATGCGGAAGCTCATGCTGATGAAGATAAGAAAAAGAAAGAAGAAATTGAAATAAAGAATCAAGCTGATGTTGTTGTTTTTAGCACGGAAAAATTGATTAAAGAATCCGGTGATAAGATGAAAGAAGAAGATAAGAAAAAATTAGAAGAAAAATTAGAAGCTTTAAAGAAAGTAAAAGATTCTAATGATGTTGAAGACATTAAAAAGAAAATGGAAGAAATGAATGAAATTGCCCAGAAAATTGGAGCGGATATGTATCAACAACAGGCTCAAGCAGATCAAGCCCAAGCTGGAGCGGCGGGACAAAAAAGCGATGAAAAGACAAAAGAAGAGAAGAAAGAAGATTCCAAAAAAGATGATGAGGTTGTTGAAGGAGAAGTTGAAGATAAGAAATAACACATTAAATTAAAAGAGGCTAAGCTAAATCGTAGTGGCTTAGCCTCTTAAATAAATTTTATGACTAATAAAAATCAGGCTCAGGCACAGCCCCCTAAAAAAGAAATTAAAATAGCGGATAATATTCCGGGAGCGGAATATGCTAATGCTATGCAAATTAATCATAATCGTGATGAGTTTCAAATGATTTTTTTAAACATTTTAGGATTAAGCGGAAGAGTGGGCGCTAAAATTATAACCAGTCCTGGACATTATAAAAAAATGATTTTGGCGATGCAGGAAAATTTAAAAAAATATGAGAAGGCCTTTGGAGAAATTAAGGAGGCCGGTAAAATTGATCAAAATGAGATTGGATTTAAGGCTTAATTATTTATTGTAAATCTTATAGGTTTATAAATTAAAGAATTATGGGAAAAGATTATTACAATATATTGGGAGTAAGTAAAACTGCCACCAAAGAAGAAATTAAGAAAGCATTTCGACAAAAAGCTCATCAGTATCACCCGGACAAAGCTGGCGGAGACGAAGCTAAATTTAAGGAAATTAATGAGGCCTATCAGGTTATTGGGGATGAGAAAAAAAGAGCTCAATATGATCAGTTTGGTTCTAATTTTGAACAGGCTCAAGCTGGAGGTGGTTTTCATGGATTTGAAGGGTTTCGCGATTTTTCCGGTTTTGCGAGCGGTTTTTCTAATGAGCAGGGAGTTAATATGGAAGATTTAGGAGATATTTTTGGAGGAATCGGGGATATGTTTGGTTTTGGAGGTGGAAGAGGAGGATCTGAGAGAAGAAATAATCGCGGACATGATTTACAAGTTTCTATTAAAATTAATTTTTTAGAGGCGGTTTTTGGTACGGAAAAAGAAATTAGTATTAATAAAAAAGTAAAATGTGATAAGTGTAATGGAAATGGAGCTGAGCCGGGAACAAAAATAGAGACATGTCAAACCTGTGGTGGTTCGGGAAGAGTGGCTAAAGTTCAAAGAACTATTTTAGGCAATATTCAGGTAGAGTCTGTTTGTCCAAGCTGTCAAGGAGAAGGAAAGACTTATAGTCAAAAATGTTCTAAATGTAAGGGGAGAGGAACTATTAATGAAAATGTAAAATTTAAAATTAAAATACCGGCAGGAATTGATAATGGAGAGACAATTCGTTTAAATGGGTATGGAGAGGCGGGGGAAAAAGGAGCTCCTTCCGGAGATTTATATGTAAAAGTTATGATTAGTCCGGATAAGCGTTTTTTAAGAGATGGTTTTAATATTTATTCAGAAGCGGAAATAGGCTTTACAGAAGCGGCGCTTGGTTCTAAAATAGATATAGAGACCGTAGAAGGAGTTGTTAAATTAAAAATTCCAGCCGGAACTCAGTCTGGAACGACTTTTAAAATTAGAGGAAAGGGTGTTCCAAAATTGCGAGGAGGAGGAAAAGGAGATCATTTTGTAAAAGTAAAAGTTAAGACTCCTACCGGTCTTAATAGAAAACAAAAAAAGTTATTAGAAGAATTAAATCTTTAATTTAAAATATGTCTAATGAAGAATTACCTCTTTTAAAAATTGTGCATGATAAAAAGAAATACGAGGATATAATAACTAAAATTCAATCTTTATTAGAAGATAAAGAGCTTCTAAAGAAACATGTCAGAGAAGTAATTAGTAATCCGGCTTTTTTTAACGCCCCTCCTTATGATGGTATTTTTGAAGTAATTAAAAAAATATTAACGAAAGAAGAGCTGGCTGATTGCCGAGATGTTTTAGAAACTAATAAAAAAGAATTTATAGATCTTATTTTTACTGATTATGTAAAGATTTTTAGTGAATATAAAAAAGAAAAAGATGAAGAAGATGCTTATCATAAATATTCTGTTATTCCTCCTAAAATATTAAGAAAATAATAATTCACAAATAAGAATGATTCTGTAAAAAGTAGTGATGGTGGTAATGATAGTGCGGATAGGCGTAATCGTTCTGGGAGGAGAAAAGTTTTTGATGGAGTGGGGAAATGGATTAGGATGAGTCAGCCTGATCCAAACGACAGAAAATAAAAATTAAAATATGTTTTTTAAATCTAGAAAAATTAATATTATTTTTTTACTTGTCTTATTGGTCGGTTTTGTTTTAATTATTTCACAAAATTTGTTTCATAAAGATACAATGGCTGATGTTTTTGTTTTTGATGAGCAGGAAGCAACAGTAATGTCCATAGAAAAAGTTCGTCCGGCGGTAGTAAGTATTTTAGTTTATGCTTATGATGATTTTATCGCTTTAGATGCACCTTCCGGAAAAAAAGAAATTAAAAAATATCGTAAATTAAAACAAAAGGGTAGTGGTTTTTTAATTTCAGATGATGGATATATTATCACTAATAGGCATGTTGTTGATTCTGGAGGAGAAGACGGGGAATATCGCATTATTTTAGATTCAGGGAAGGAATATTATGCGCAGTTGATTGATAAAGATAAACTTTATGATTTAGCTGTTTTAAAAATTTTTGATAAAAATTTACCTTTTGTAAATTTAGGGAATAGTGATAATTTAAAAATTGGAATGAGTGTTATTGCTATTGGTAATGCTTTGGGGCAATATGAAAATAGCGTGACTAAGGGTATTGTTAGTGCCTTAGGAAGAAGAATTGTGGCCAGTGATATTTCCGGAAAATCGGAAACTTTAGATAATGTCATTCAAACTGATGCTAAAATTAATGTTGGTAATTCCGGAGGCCCTTTAATTAATCTTTTTGGGGAGGTTGTTGGAATTAATACGGCGGTAGAATCTTCCGGTTCGGCAATCGGTTTTGCTATTCCAATCAATGATGTGCGTAATGCTATTAGAAGCGTTAAAGAAAATGGGAGAATTATTCGTCCTCGTCTTGGAATTATGTATAAAATGATTGATTCGGAAATAGCCTTAGATAATAATCTTGTTTTAGATAAGGGAGCTTGGATTGATTCCGGAAATGATGATATTCCAGCGGTTCTTCCCGGTTCTCCGGCGGAAAAAGCTGGTCTTAAAAAAGGTGATATTATTTTTGAGGTTAATGCTATAAAAATAGAGGGGAAAAATACATTACTTTCCGTTATTCAAAAATATAAAGTAGGTGATAAAATTGGTTTAAAAATTGCTCGAGGAAATAAAGTATTAATTATTAAGCTAAGATTAGATGAATTAAGGTGAATAATTTATCCACAGCTTTAAGTACTTGTCAGGAAAAAATAAAGGACTATAATTAAAAATATTTTTATTTAGTGTTTTTTATTTTTTTAAATATATATAAAATATAATTTATCCAGCTTATAAATTATATTTTATATGCTTTTTATATGATTGAAATTAAAAATCTACAAAAAAAGATTGCTGGAAATATAATTTTAGATGATATTTCTTTTTCAGTTAAGAAAGGTGAAATTTTAGGATTTTTAGGACCAAACGGAGCTGGGAAATCTACAACTATGAAAATTGTTACTTCTTTTTGGAATCCAAGCAAGGGAACTGTTTTAGTAGATGATATTAATGTAGAGAAGAATTCAATTTTAACCAGAAAAAAGATAGGATATTTACCGGAAACTGTTCCACTTTATGATGATATGAAAGTTTTTGAATATCTTAAATTCGTGGCGGAAATTAGAGATGTTCCTAAAAACGAAATTAAAAAAAGAATTAAAGAGGTGGTGGAAGAAACCGGGCTTAAAAAGGTTCTTTTAAAACCGATTGATGAATTATCTAAAGGTTATAGACAGAGAGTTGGATTAGCACAGGCCATTATGCATAAACCGGATATTCTTATTTTAGATGAACCGACTACCGGGCTTGATCCAAATCAGATTGCTGAAATTAGAGATTTAATTAAAAAAATAGGAAAAGAGAAAACAGTTATTTTTTCAACTCATATTTTAAGTGAAGTAAGCGCTACTTGTGATCGAGCCATTATTATTAATAATGGAAAAATAGTAGCGGAAGGAAATATAGAAGAATTAATGAAGAAAGCGGGAGCAAGGGAGATTATTTATGTAAAAATAAAAGGAGCTAAGGATGAAGTTTTAAGAAAAATAAAAGAAATGGAAAATGTTGATCATGTTGAAGTTAAGGATAAGGAAAGTGATAATATTTATGGTTATGAAATTAAACCGCAAAAGAATGTTGATTTAAGAGAAAATTTATCTTCTTTGGTTATGAATGCTGGTTGGAGTATTTTAGAATTTAGAAAAGAGGAGATGAGCTTAGAAGATGTCTTTAGAAATTTAACTAATTAAAAATATGAATAAAAAATATTTTAAAACTCTTTATATTTTATTTAAAAAAGAATTAATGTCTTATTTTAATTCTCCAATTGCTTATGTTTTTATTGGAGTTTTTTTAGTTGCTGGGAACTGGCTTTTCTTTAAGAATTTTTATTTAATAGGGCAGGCGAGTGTTAGAGAATACTTTTCTTTACTTCCTTGGATTTTTCTTTTTCTTTCTCCAGCAATTACTATGCGTCTTTGGGCGGAAGAAAAAAGAAGTGGGACTATTGAATTTTTATTAACTTTACCGGTTAGTGATTGGCAAGTTGTTTTAGCCAAGTTTTTAGGAGCTTTGGCTTTTTTATCTTTCTCTCTTCTTTTAACTTTTACTTTACCATTAAGTGTTTCTACTTTAGGTAATCTTGATATGGGCGCAGTTTTAGGAAGTTATCTCGGGGCTTTATTTTTAGGAGGATCTTATTTAGCTTTGGGGCTTTTTATTTCCTCTCTTACTAAAAATCAAATTATTGCTTTTATTCTTGGTTTAGTAGCTTGTTTTTTTGCTTTTATCATTGGTGCTGATTTTGTTTTAGTTTCATCTCCTCAATTTTTAGTTCCTTTAATGAAATTTTTGGGCTTAGGGAGTCATTTTTATAGTATTGCCAAAGGAGTTATTGATACGAAAGATATTATTTACTATTCTTCCTTTATTTTCTTTTTTCTTTGGCTTAATACTAAAATTATTCAAACTAGAGAATGGAAATAAAAAATTAAAATATTAATAATAATTTATTGCTCTATGAAAGATAATTTAAAAAATAAAATAAATAAAACCGATCTTTCCATTACCGCTATTTTGTTGTTAGGTATCATTATTGTGGTTAATTTTTTATCTTATCAGATTTTTTATCGATGGGATTTAACGGAAAATAAAATTTATTCTATTTCGAAGGTAAGTAAAAATACGGTTGAATCTTTAGATGATGTTGTTAATGTGAAAGCTTATTTTTCAAAAAATTTACCAGCACAACTTTTAAGCTTAAGGCAAGAAGTGGAGGATATTTTAGATGAGTATCAGAATTATTCTAATGGAAAAATAATAATAGAATATATTGATCCTAGTGATGATGAAAAAACACAAAGAGATTTAGCGATGATTGGCATTCCTCAACTTCAATTTGAAGTTTATGAAAAAGATAAAAGAGCTTTAGTTAACGGTTATATGGGGATTGCAATTTCTTATGGAGATAATACAGAAACTATTCCGGCCTTAAAACAAGACACGAGTGATTTAGAATATCAAATTACTACAGCTATTAAAAAAGTTACTAGTAAAGATATAGCTAAAATTGGGATTTTAAGTAGTAATGGAAGCGCTGATTTAAAAAAAGATTTAAGCTATGCTTATAAGGAGTTGTCTGGTTTATATGATGTGGTTCCGGTAGATTTAGGCTCGGATGATAGTTCTATTCCTACTGATATTAAAACTTTAATTATTCCGTCTCCAAAAGAGAAATTTGAAGATGATGAAATTGAAAAAATTAAAGATTTTGTTAATCAGGGACATTCTCTTATTGTTTTGGCAGATGGTGTTTCTATTGGAGATGGCTTAGTTGCTTCTAAAAATGATTTAAATTTAAATAGTTTATTGGGAAATTATGGACTTACTTTAAATAGTGATTTAGTAGGAGATGTAAGAAATGGCATCGCCTCTTTTTCTCAGGGATTTTTTACTTTTTCTAGCAACTATGCTTTTTGGCCCAGAATTACAAAAGATGGATTTAATCATGATTATAACGCAGTTTCCAGTTTAGAAAATGTAATTTTTCCTTGGGTTAGTAGTATTAGCATAGATGAAAGCAAACTTCCTGATGGTAAAATTACTATTTTAGCTCATACTACGGATAAGGCCTGGGAATTAAAAGATAATTTTGATGTTAGTCCTAAAAAAGCTAATTTCCCACAAGGAGTAAGAGGTGAATATAATTTAATTGTTTTAGCTAAGGTCAATGATCAATCTAATATTATTGTTGTAGGGGATGGAGATTTTGTAAATAATAATTTTGTTCAAGGTAACCCGGATAATTTAACTCTTTTTCAAAATTTAGTTGATAGTTTGAGTTTAGATGATGATTTAATTAAAATTAGATCAAAAGTTGTTTCTTCTCGTCCGATTAAAGATTTAAGTGATTCGGAAAAAGCTCTTTATAGATATTTGAATGTTTTTGGAATTACTATTTTAGTTTTAGTTTATGGTATGTTTAGATATTTTATGAGAAGAAAGAGTAGATTTGTAGATGATTTATAATTATTAAACTTATGCGAGTAATAAAAATTGGAGCAGTTTGGTGTAAAGATTGTTTAGTAATGAGGCCTATCTGGGAAGAAATTGAAGAAGAAGTTCCGGATTTAAAAACAGAATATTTTGATGCGGATGAAAATCCGGATATTTTAGAGAAGTATGATGTTCAAGATATTCCCAGTTTTATTTTTCTTGATAAAAATGAAAATGTAATTTTGCGATTAAAGGGAATGCAGGATAAGGAAAAATTAATTAACTTAATTAAAGAAAATTTTGATAAATAATTTTATAGCTACTTAATTTAAAAATTATGTCTAAAAAAAATTTATTATTGGGAGGATTTTTAATAATTTTGGTTTCTTTTTCCTATCTTTATATGGGACCTTTTAAAAAATGGCAGGAAGATAAAAATAAAATTCATAATTTTTTAGAAGGAATAGATTTAGACCAAGTAAATAAAATCGCCATAAATAGAAGAGGAAAGGAAGTTGTTTTAGAAAAAGATGGCGATAAGTGGAAAATATCCGGAACTAAAAATTTTTATGCTCCGGATGATGTTTTAAGTAGAGCTATGGAAGAATTAAAAAAAGCACAGAAATCAGAAATGAAATTAGTTAGTACAAATAAAGATAGAAAAGATGAATTTAAGGTTGATGAAACAGGAGTTAATTTAAAATTAGAAAATGGGGACGATATTTTAAAGGAAATTATTATCGGTAAAATGAGTAGTGATTTTAAAAATAATTATGTTGCTCAAGTAGATGACGATAAAATTTATTCTTTAGAAGCTGCCTTAGATCCGGTTTTTAATCGAGAAGATTGGTATGACAAAACTATTTTTAAAAGTGATAAAGAAAAAATATCAAAAATTAGATTTCAGTATCCAAGAAAAGAATTTAGTATAGAGAAAAAGGATGAAAAATGGTCCGGAGTTAGTCCTTATAAATTTAAAGTATCACCGGAAAAGATTAAAGATGTTTTAGAAATTATGTCTAATTTAAAGGCCGTTAAAATTCCCGAACAGGATTTTAAGAATACTGGGTTGGAAAAGAATTTGATAATTATTGAAGCTGGTGGAGAAGGATTTAATAATGTTCTTATGGTGGGAGATGCTTTTAAAGATGATGATCAAAAAGAAATAGAATATTATTATGCTAAAAAAGGTGATAGTGACAATATTTATTTAATTACTAAAGAACAAAAAGAAAGCTTAGAAAAGAATATTTGGAATTTAAAATAATGAAGATATTAAAAACCGAAGATAATTTTTCTTCGGTTTTTTTATTTAGATTTAGTATTTTTAATTAATAATATTAATATATTAGTTTGAAGAAAGCTTAAAATTATGCTAATCTTCTTGTTAGAAGCTTATTAATAAATTTATTTTTATGAAAATAAAATATGATTTTATAACTATTGGTGGGACAACCGAAGATATTACTTTTTATACTGATGAAGCTAAAATTATTAAAAATAAAAAAGATATTTTAGCTCAGAAACTTATGGCTTTTGAGTATGGTGCTAAATTAAAGGTGGATAAAGCTTATTCTACTTTTGGAGGAGGTGCTTCTAATGCCGCTGTTTGTTTATCAAAACTAGGGTTTAATGTTGCTTCCATGGTTGCTGTTGGAGATGATAATCGCGGAAAATCTATTTTAGATAATTTCAAAAAACATAAAATTAATACTTCTCTTATTAAAAAAATTAGAAAAGAAAGCACTGGATTTACTTTTTTTATTGTTGGAAAAGATAAGGAACATGTGGGGTTTTCTAATCGAGGAGCTAATAATAAATTAACCATCAATTCAAAAGACTTGCGAGAAATGAATAAAGCTAAATGGGTTTATTTAACTTCTCTTTCTGGAAAATGGAGAGAGACTTTAAAAAATATTTTTCAAACAAAATCTAAAATTGTTTGGAATCCGGGACATATTCAATTGCATGCTGGATTTAAATCTTTAACTCCTTTTTTAAAAAGAACAGAAATATTGATAATTAATAAAGATGAGGCTCTTGAACTTGTTACTTCTAATATGAAATTTAGAAATAAAGATAGTAAATTTTTAAATAATATTTCTAATTTATTGAAAATTATTTCTGATTATGGCCCTCGTATTGTTATTATTACTAATGGTAAATATGGAGCTTATGCGAAGGAGGGGAAAAATATATATTATCAGAAGGTGATTAAAGAAAAAAAGAAGATAGATACTACCGGAGTGGGAGATGCTTTTGGTTCTACTTTTTTAGGTGGTTTGGAAATATTTAAAGGAGATATTAAAAAAGCAATGTTTTTAAGTGCATACAATACTGCCGGGGTGGTTGGAGAACAGGGGGCACAGAATGGATCATTGTCTCGGTTGAAATTATTGGAAAAAATAAAATAATTTTTATGATAAAACGTTTGTTTCAGGGACAAATTAATAGCATAGCTTTAGCGGCACTTCTAGTGGCGTTTTCTTCTTTAACCAGTCGTTTTTTAGGTATTTTTAGGGATAGAATTTTAGCCGGAAGCTTTGGGGCGGGAGATACTCTTGATGTTTATTACGCCGCTTTTCGTATTCCTGATTTAATTTTTAATCTGTTGGTTTTAGGAGCTTTGTCTGCCGGTTTTATTCCAATTTTAAGTGGTTTAATTAAAGATACTAAATTGGATTTTTCTGTTTTTAAGAATGGAGATAATAAGGATGCTTGGAATTTAGCAAATTATATTTTAAATATTTTAGTTTTTTCTTTATTGATATTTTCTATTTTGGGTATGATTTTTGCTCCGGGACTCATAGGTTTGATTGCTCCTGGATTTTCTCCAGAGAAAAAAGAATTAACCGTGAAATTAAGTAGAATTATGTTTTTGTCTCCGATATTTTTAGGGTTTTCTAGCGTGTTTGGAGGTATTTTACAGTCATTTAAAAGATTTTTTGTATATTCTTTATCTCCTATAGTTTATAATGTTGGAATTATTTTAGGTGTTCTTTATTTTGTTCCTCTAAGGAATGTTTTTGGTGGAGTAGAGGGTTTAGCTTGGGGTGTTGTTTTTGGGGCTTTTTTACATATGATAGTTCAAGTTCCTTTAGTTTTTCATTTAGGATTTAGATATCATTTTTCTTTTGGTCTTAAGGATAAGAATGTTCGTAAAATTTTTAAGATGATGATTCCGCGAGTTTTAAGTTTAGGTCTTTCTCAAATCAATTTATTAATTATTACCATAATGGCGTCTACTCTGGCGAGTGGATCTCTTTCGGTTTTCAATTTTGCAAACAATTTAGAATCATTTCCGGTTTCTATTTTTGGTATTTCTTTTGCTGTAGCCGCTTTTCCGACTCTTTCCGCCCTTGCTTTTGATCGAAAAAAATTGGTAAAAAATTTTTCAGAAATTTTTAGACAAATTTTATTTTTTATAGTCCCTTCTACTGTTTTATTATTAACTTTGCGGGCTCAAATTATCAGGGTTATTTTTGGAGTAGGTCAATTTAATTGGGAAGACACTATTTTAACTATGAATACTTTAGCTTATTTTTCCATTTCTCTTTTTTCTCAGGCGAGTATTCCTCTTTTAGTAAGGATGTATTATGCTCGACATAATTCCAAAACTCCGTTTTTTATAGGATTTTTATCAGCAATTGTTAATGTTTTGAGTTTATTATATTTTGCTCCTCGTTTTGGAGTGGCCGGATTAGCA
>Ga0256913_10000579_pt1 | contig 19092 bp, 17 predicted proteins | sample Axial_MatmetaG_FD_185970 | JGI IMG/M metagenome (GOLD analysis project Ga0256913, IMG submission 185970) | Deep-sea worm associated microbial mat communities from Axial Seamount, Juan de Fuca Ridge, Pacific Ocean - Axial_Mat | ecosystem: Environmental > Aquatic > Marine > Oceanic > Microbial... | reverse complement strand
TCGCAAGTTCATTATTGATCAAGGTATCGCTTATTACTGAAAACAAATAACCCATGTTCATCCTATCGCCTTGAAACAAGCGATAAGCAGATGATCAATCAACAAATTGTTCTCCACTTGCACTCAGTATTCCGGTTAATGTATGTTAACCCATACAGTTGAGCAGACCGTATGAGAGATTGCGGGCACGATCAGATGTTCTTGCTTGCTTAAATGCCCCGTTACACGACGACAAAAGAAAATCGAATTCTTCGATCAAGGATTTTAGTTCAGTTTTTTTTAGTTGTTGAATTAGTGTTGTTTGTTCTCCTTAGTATCAGTTTGTTTTTGTTCTCAACTAACCATTCTACTACTTCGCCTTTATCAAACTCCATTGCTTGTGCAAGAACTGAAGGAAAGTTAATGTACCATTGTTCGCTTTTTCTTCTTTTTATTAGTTGAATCTTTGTTCTAAATCCCATATTATACCTCTAGTTATGTTACTAGATACTAATCTAAAAAATAATATCGAAATATAAATATATATAATACTTCTTCCCTTTTATCTAGTATATCGCCAATCTCGAGAACACAGATTGCAAAGCAATCTACATTATATTAAAATTATTCGGAATCATACTCAATTAATGAATGAACATCGTACCCTTTCAATTTTTCTTTACCATTTAAAAATGTAAGATCAATAATGAATGAAATCTGAACAATTTCCGCTCCTAATTTTTCAACTAATTTACAAGCTGCTTCCATTGTGCCACCGGTTGCAAGTAAATCATCGTGAAGCAGAACTTTATCTCCTTCTTGCAAAGCATCTTTATGGATTTCCATTTGGTCAGTTCCATATTCCAATTCGTAGCTTTCACTAACTGTCTCGGCTGGTAATTTCCCGGGTTTTCTTATCGGAACAAATCCGGCACCTAATTTTTCCGCTAATGCTCCACCAAATATAAATCCTCGAGATTCAATTCCAACGACTTTAGTTATCCCTTTATTCTTAGCTAAGTTATAAAGTTCATTCAAAGTTTCCGAATATCCAACCGGATCTTTTATTAATGTTGTGATATCTTTGAAAATTATTCCCTCGATTGGGAAATTCGGTACATCTCTAATTAATTTCCTTAAATCCATTTTAACCTCTTATAAGTTTTTTGTTATTTTTCTATTCAAATACTTTTTGAAATCATTTAACGATAAATAATTTATTACTTCGTTCATTTGTATGCCACCTTTTCTTGCAATCTTGATTCCATATTCAACGTCATGAATACCTGCGGTTGAATGAGCATCCGGATTTATCGAAAATTTACACCCGATTTCTCTGGCATAATAATAATTTCTCCAATCAAGGTCTAATCGATGAGGCGAAGCATTTATTTCAATTGCAACATAATTCATTGCACATGCATCAATTATTTTTTTAATATTAACTCTGTATGGTTGACGTGATAATAATAATCGCCCGGTAGGATGCCCCAAAACATCGGTATGCGGATTTTCAATTGCCTTAATGATCCGTTTTGTCATTTCCTCTTCACTTAAATTAAATTGCGAATGAACCGAAGCAACAACAAAATCGAAGTTTTTCATAAAATCATCAGAATAATCCAATGAGCCGTCTTTCAATATATCCGATTCAATCCCGTGAAAAATCTGAACACCGCTCCCATCCGCAACACTTTTTATCACTTCCTTTTGTTTTAATACTCTTTCTTCGTTTAATCCGTTTGCATAAAAAGCCGATTTGCTATGATCAGATACAGCCAAATATTCAAAACCCATACTTTTAGCTTCTTCTACCATTTCAAAAAGAGTATTTTGTCCGTCGGAAAAGTCCGTATGAAAATGTAATAACCCTTTTATATTAGATATTTCAAGATCGGAATTTATACGTAATTTTTTCGGAGCATCAAAATATTCTTTTTCCCTCATCTCCGGGATCACGAAATTAAAATTAATATCTTTAAATATATCTAACTCAGTTTTGTATGCTCCCGATAACTTATCCTTAACCAAACTACTCAAAAACTCTTGTGATCCTGTTGTTTCAAAGAGGACTTTAACAAAATTCTCTTCGTTACATAGATATAATTCAGTGGGAATTGGGAAATCGCCCTCCAATAGCAATGTATTTTTTGAAGTGTTAGCCGTTATTGTACTGTGTTTATAATATGTTATAAGCTCTTTCTTAAATTGATCTATATCATTTACTGCAATTACAATGCTGATTTTGGAAATAATTTCTAAACCTCGTCTAATTTCACCGGATATTTCTATTCTTTCTACGGAATTTAACGTTTTTAATTGCTCTACAATAGATGCTCCGACATGCTCCGCACGGTTTAATAATGCATATTTACTGTGTTTTCTAATGTTTCTAATTTCTTCTTGAATTTTCTCTTCGGTTTTTTCCGTAAACCCTTTTATGGTTACAAGTCTGTTATTTTTACAAGCATTTTCCAGTTCATCAATATTTTTTATATTCAACTCCTCATAAAGCAACTTAACCTTTTTAACGCCAAGTCCGCGAATTTGAAGAATGTCAAGAATCCCTTCCGGAATGCTTCCAAGATGCTCCTCATATTCTTTTACAGAGCCATTATCTAACAATTCAAATAGGAAACTTTGTATTCCTTTGCCAATACCTTTCACATTTGTTATAGAACCGTCATGTAGCATTTCTTCAAGTTCAGCATCCAATCTTCTGATAGTATTTGCTGCTCCGCGAAATGCATTTATCTTAAAACGATTCTCACCTTGGAATTCAAGAATATCAGCATAGTTTTCCAGATATTTTATTGCTTCTTTTTTAAATGACATTTTTTAGATTAAGTTAAGTGATAAATTCATTAAATAATATGTTACTAAATATCCCAGTAAAAATCCCGCAACAACTTGATAAATATCATGCAATTTCAGATATATCCTTGCCCAGCTCACCAGAATTGGGATAGCAATAAAATAATAAGCGCTATTTCCTAATTGAAAGATCAATACTGCAAATGGTATTGAAACTCCAATTGCATGGGCACTAATTTTCCATCTTTTATTGATAAGTACCAATATAAAAGAAGTTAATACATATGATAACCAAAGTGCGACAATAAAAGGATGTAATTCAAAAACCATTGATAACATCGCACCTAAAACGCTTAGTCCAATACCAATTAAATACGGTGTGGTTCTCTCACTTCCGTCAGAAGCTTCATTGTCAACTATCTTCCCTTTCCACCTCAGATAAAAGAAAACTATTAACGGTAAAACAAATCCAAAAATGGCGGCAATTAGAATAGTTTTATTGCGTAAAGTTGAATCAGTATAAACACTCACTGCCAAATAGGTAAAAATTGCCAAAAGATTTAGCGGCGGAATAAACAGATATGAAATTGATTTTGCCAGAACTTTCATCATTCACTAAACTTTTCTATTTCTTCCAGATAATTAAGAAGTAAATCTTCAATCGGGGCGTATTCCGTAAATGCCATAAGCTGTTGCCTTATTTTTGCTGAATGATGCAGACCTTTCAAGTATCCGGTATAATATTTACGGAAAGGGATAACCGCTTGACGTTCCTCATCTTTGTAATCAATTTCATACTTAAGATGTTTTAACGCAGTTTTTATTCTTTCCTCTATGGTAATTTCAGGCATAGGCAACCCGGTTTCGATTAGGTGCTTCGCTTCTCTGAAAATCCAAGGATGTTGAATCGCCCCGCGAGCAATCATAACTCCGTCAGCGCCGGTTTCATCAAATGCACGTTTTGCATCTTCTGCGGTAAAAACTCCACCATTAAGAACAACAGGAATATCAACAACTTCCTTAACTTTTGTGATATAAGACCAGTCAACTTCTCCCGAATGACCTTGCCTACTCGTCCGGCAATGAATGGTAAGCGCTCTCGCTCCAACCTTTTCCAATCTTTTAGCAACATCGCAAATAATTATCGAATCGGAATCCCATCCAATTCTTGTTTTTACAGTTACGGGCTTATCAACTGCATTTACAATTGCTTCAACCATTCTTTCCATATAGTCGGGGTCTTTTAACAAACCTGAGCCCGCACCTCTTTTAACCACTTTCTTCACCCAACATCCGGCATTTAAATCAATGATATCTGGATTCATCTGCTCTGATATTTTAGCGGCTTCAACCATTGCTTCGATATCAGCTCCATATATCTGAATGCCTACAGGTCTCTCCTCTTCCGTAATGGTCATTTTTTTAGCTGTTTTTTTATTGTTTCTTATCAGTCCGTCGGAGTTGACAAACTCTGTATAAACAATATCTGCGCCCATTTCTTTGCACAGTTTTCTAAAACCTATTCCTGTAACATCCTCCATTGGAGCCAGCAATAACGGTTTATCTAATTTTATGTTATCAATCTCAAACATTTGAAACTATTTTCTTTTTATCTGAATTAAGTAAATAAATTGTAATTATCAATGTAAAAAAAGTAAATACTGCCCCGGTAATAAACGGCGCTTCATAACCTAAGTACTGAAAAGCAAATCCGCCCCAAAGAGGACCAAGTACACGCGCCATAGACGCAATGGATTGGTTAAGTCCAAGAATCTTTCCTTGACTGGCTTGCGGAGAATATTTCGAAATTATACTTAATATCATCGGTTGAAGTATTCCTGTTCCAACAGCTAATAGTCCCGAGATTATTGCTACGCCGGTAAAATTAATTCCGTAAGGAAGTAACACAAGGCTAATCATAAGAAAAATCAATCCAATAATGATTAAAGTTTTATCGCTAATTATTTTTTCCAATCTTTTTAAAAATCCACCTTGCACAATAGCGCCCACTATACCGATTACTCCAAATAGGTAACCGTTTTGTCTATCGGTAAACCCATAATGCTGCTGACCTAAAAGCGCAAAAGTTCCGTAAATGTTTGCAACAGCAAATATTATTATAAAAAATAATCCGACAAAAAATGCAACATTCGGATTACTCTTTATCTCTAACAAATCATCTTTTTTAATTAGGGAATAATCAAAATTTTTAAGCGGTTTTTTCTCTTTCAATGATTCAGGTAAAAAGAACAGGGCAAATAGGAATGCCATTGTAGAAAATCCGGCGCTTGCAAACCCTACATATTCATAACTGAATTCCGATATAATACCGCCAAATATCGGACCGAATACAAATCCCAAACTAAATGCAGCACCAATTAGTCCCATCCCCTTTGCTCTGTTGGATTTATCGGTAATATCCGCAATGTAAGCTTGCGCCGCTCCTATATTGCTTCCCCCTATCCCTGCCAATAATCGTGAGAACATGAGTAGCACAAATGTTGTTGAAAAACTGAAGATGATATATGATATTATAGTAGCGGTTAACGATATCAGGATTACCGGTCTTCTGCCAATTCTGTCCGATACCTTTCCTATAATCGGATTAAAAACGAACTGCATGAATGAATAACTTGCAACGATGATTCCGATACCAAAATCGGATATACCTATTTCATTACTGGCAAAGGTTGGAAGTATGGGAATCAGAATTCCAAATCCTAACAGATCAATGAAAACGGTCAGAAAAATTACAGCAAGCGAAGCTTTGTGTTTACTCATTCCGGGACAATTCAGTTAGTTTATTAACTTGCAAATATAATAAATTTATACTGAGCGATTTAATTAGTTAATCTTCTTGCACAAAGAATTGCAACGAATCTGTTTCTGTGGTAATATTTTGAGGATAGTCAACTTTGTATGGTATTTTCGCAATAAAAGCTCTGAACTTTTCTTGTTCCAATTTCCATTTCCTATAAACACTTTTATCAATAGAATCAATAACAATACGATCCGTTCTGCTTTCAATTAGGGCTCTTGTATCATTGTAACACTGAAGCATCAGTTCTTTATCTTCTTCAGTAAAATATGACGGATAAGAATTATTCTCTGCAATATCAGATGGAAGTATGAGATATTCCAAGCCCCAATTTGTAACTCCTTTGAAAACCCAAATTGGAAGATACCGTACTTCATCAAGTTTAATTGTACCGGAAACCGGATCTTTTGTTACACTGAAATTAAGGACTGCTCCTCCGTCCGAATATCTCCACCGCTGATTGGAAATAAAATTACCGAGCGAGAAAGCGACAAATCCGGTATCAATTTTAGCATTTACCGTTTTATAAAATTCAACCGGCTGCAAAGTATGAGGATGTGCCCCTAAAATTATATCGGCTCCGTATTCAATTGCTTTGTTAACAGTATTTCTTTGATAGCTATTTTCACTTCGTGCATATTCCTTTCCAAAATGGAAATAAACAATAATCAAATCAGCACCTTGCAATTTCGCTTTATCAATATCTTTCTTAATCAACTCAGGATGAATTCTGTTTACAAGAAATTTATTCTTTCCCGGAATCCTATATAAATTTACTCCGTATGTATATGAAAGCAGTGCAAATTTTAATCCTGATTGCTCGAATAACTTTACAGAATCTCTCGCCTCTTGCGATTTATAAGTGCCTGAATTCTGCATCCCGTTTTTACGGATGTAATCTATTGTATTGATAACACCTTTTTTCTGATGATCGTATGAATGGTTATTACCTGTAACCATAATATCAAACCCGGCGTATTTTAAACCTTTCAAAAAATCTTCCGGTGTATTGAATACAGGATATCCTGTATATTCAATATCACTTCCGGCAACTACGGTTTCAAGATTACCAATAACTACATCGGAATTATCGAAATATTTTTTTATTTCTGTGTAAACCGGTTTAAAATCATAAGTGGAATCTTTACGCAACGCATAATTAAACTGTGTGGAATGGCACATTACATCACCAACAACACTAAAAGTAACAGTTGTCGCTGATTCTTTATCAAAAATGTTTCCCTTTGATTGCTGGGAGAAAACAATATTTGCACTTGTAAGAATAAGCAAAGAGATGATATTAAAAAACTGTTTATTCATATAACGCTAATCTAATAGATACTTTCCATTTAAATTATAGAGTAAAGCCGCCAAAATCATTCGAGATCTTGACGGCTTAAACTTCAAAATACAGAAAAATTAGTAACTACTTAGTTACCTTTTCTTTCTGCTTTGATTTGTTGAATTTCATTTCTCATATCTTGAGCTTTTTTCTTTAATTCACTCAAACCTTTACGAATACGGGTACCAGCAGCTGCTTGTCCTTTTTCATAAAATTTTTGAACATCTGTTTCCATACTTTTAAGATGGTCCAACAATTCTTGGTATGATTGACTCATGAATGCCTCCTTCTGTTTGTGATTAATCTGTTAATTATTGTAAATGTTCGAGAATTATTTCTGCAATATCTTTCACTTCCACATCTTCGTTTTTCTCCAGAGTTTTAACTCCATCGCTCAGCATAGTCATACAAAACGGACAAGCCGAAGCAATAGTATCCGCGCCGGTTTCAATAGCCTCTTTGGTTCGCACTTCATTAATTCGTTCACCTTCCGTTTCTTCCATGAACATTCTTCCGCCGCCAGCCCCACAGCAAAAACCATTACTAAAAGAACGATCCATTTCAACTAATTCTAATCCGTCAATTGCTTTGATTGAAGCCCTTGGCTGATCGTAAATGGAATTATATCTCCCTAAGTAACAAGAATCGTGATAAGTGATTTTATGTGAATTCCCATCATTTTTAAGAGAAATTTTATTTTCTTGTATTAGTTTATCAATAAATTCTGAATGATGCAATATTTTAAATTCACCGCCCAATTTCGGATACTCGTTTTTCAAAGAATTAAAACAGTGCGGACAAGCGGTAACAATCTCTTTTACACCGTAATTATTGAGTGTTTCGATGTTTTCCATCATCAAAGTTTGGGCTAAATACTCATTTCCAAGCCTTCGGGCAGTATCGCCATTACATTTCTCTTCATTGCCCAAAATTCTAAAATTTACACCCGCTTTCTGCATTATCTTTGCAAAAGCCTGCGATACTTTTTGATATCGCTGATCAAACGAACCGGCACAACCGACCCAGAAAAGGATTTCACCGTCTGGATCTTCACTCATTGTCTTGATATCCAAACCTTCCGCCCAATTCACTCTATCTTGCGAATTAAACGCCCAAGGATTAAAATTGGTTTCAAGATTCTTAAATGTTGTTATCAATTCACTCGGGAAGTCACTTTCCATCATCACTTTATCTTGACGCATGTGTAGAATATCCACTAACGGTTCATTGCCAACCGGACATGCATATACACAGAAATTACAACTTGTACAAGCCCATAGAGCGTTATCAGTAAGCAATAATCCCTTAAGCGGTACTTCCGCCCCATCTATAAACTCTTGACCGTTAGAATTAAAATAATAGCGTTTATTAATCTCTATTGCCGAAGGAGACAACTCCTTACCTGTTTGATATGCAGGGCAATTGTCCTGACATCTATTACACATTATGCAAGAATATGCATCCAACAATGACTTCTGCGGAAGATGTTCCATGTTACCAACGCCAAACTGTTCAATCGATTCATCCTCAAAGTTCAGCGGTTTGATAGTTCCTTTGTTCGGTCTATCATCCGGAACCATATAGTTAATTGGTGCCATAAATAAATGTGCATGTTTTGACAACGGGAAATATGGTATAAATGCTAAAATTGCTCCAAGCGCAATCCACCAGCTTATATGCTCACCCAAAACAAGCTGCTCAGGGGTAAAACCTTGCCATAACGAAGAGAATAATGTAGCCAACGGTTGAGCTGAATCACCGCCACTTTGTGCAACTGCAAATGAAGCTCCAACAAATCTGGCGCCAACGTGAATCATAATAAAAAGTCCCACTATCAATGAATCTTTACGAACTCCTTTTTTAACATCATCTGTTACAAGCACAGGCGGTTTGATAACCAATTTTTCTTCTTTAAGAATAAACCTACGAACCAACATATAAAAAACGCCAAAGAAAACGAGCACACTGAAAATATCAACAAATAATCTATAGATAAATCCAATTGCATTATCCGGGAAAAATTCAAATCCGGGGACATATCCGGCAATCACATCGAATAAATTAACCAGCATATAAATTGTAAAACCCCATGCAATTAAAGCATGGATAAACCCCACTCCTGCTCTGGTTGTAAAAAGTGTTTGCTGTGTTAAAACAATTTTTAACCCTTTAGGAAAATTCTTAAGTGTTTCTTTCCATGGAATCGGTTCGGTTCCACGGTCAATTATTTTGAACATTCTGGAAAATGTTTTATAAGAAAGGACTAATGAAACTATTACAAATAGAAGAAATATTATTTTTTCAGCAAGTGTCAGCATTATATTTTTCCTTTATTAAGTTTGTAAATATTGAATCCTACATTTTACTCTTAAAGAATTGTCCGGTTTTAATTAATAAACTATCAAATTTTTCTGTTGGTCCTTCAAACGGATGAACACATCCAAAAGTATGTCCGATATTTTCAATTGGAAATAATTCGGTAATTGATTTATCGGAATGTTCATACAATTCCTTTGCTTCTTCAAATTTAACGGCAAGGTCTTCCTTACCATGTGCGATTAAAAGAGGAGCATCCAAATTTGCTACTGCTTTTGTTATATTAAGTTTCTCATCCTTATTCTTTTCGATATCATTGAGTAAAGATACATTCAATCTCATCTCTTGTTTTGTTCGCATATTCATCACAGTAAAATAACCTTTTTCCTTCCACTCAATTTTTTGTCGCTCTGAATATCTATCAAAATTTGAAACGCTTGCCCAAGTTACAACAGCGGAAATATCTTTCCTATCTGAAGCTGTAAGTATTGTTATTGCTCCTCCTCTACTATGACCAAGCAATCCAATCTTCGGATTATTCACCTCTCCAAAAAAGTTGTTTTTGTATGCTTCTATAATTTCGGTTAGTTCTTCCATTTCTAACGATAATGTATTTTCAGCAAATTTCTCCAATTCGGTAAACTCAAATTCCTTTTTACCAATCCCATTATGTGAAAAATTAAATGTAATAACAAAATAACCAAGATTTGATAAGTATTCTGCAGTATAAGGAAAGAATCCCCAGTCTTTAAATCCCTTAAAACCGTGTGATATAATTATACAAGAATTATTAGAAATGTTTTCTCTTCCGTAAGTAGTGATCGAGATTACATTTCCACGAGAAGTTGTGTAGGTGTAATTTTCTCTCATAAAAACAAATATGTCGATTTCGGACAATAAAGTCAAGAATTTATCATTTGTGTATTGTTAAACTAAATATGTTTGATAGTCGTAGTACCGTGATGTTGATATTTTTATTTGAGTTAAAACCCATTCGCTTTTTGTTCTTTTTCTCTCCAACGGCATAAATGTCGTGGCAATTGTTTTTAAATTGTAGTGGACGCATATTATCTATATTGTCAAAATCGTACGGTTAATTGTAGGGAACAGATATTATGCGTTTCTTGTAAAATGAAAAAATTCAAGTATATCTAAGCGAGCTGAAGCTCGCTTTACAAGTTATAAACATATAATAATCTATCCTAGATATACTCAAAATACTTAAGCACAACCAATCCAATCGTAATGGTAAATATAGATAACACCGTAGAGATTGCGATTATATCTCCGGCGAGTTTAGAATTACAATGCATAGCTTCTGCCATGACGAATGAAGCTATTGCCGTAGGTGTGGCAAATAAGATAAAGAAAATTCCTAATTCAGCACCATTAAAACCAACCATCAAACCGACCAATATTGCAAGAGCAGGAAATAAAACTATTTTTAAAAATGAAGAAGTAAAAGCTAACGTTGATGCTTTAATTATTCTGTCCATTTTTAACGTAGCACCAATTCCAACCAATGCCAATGGTAATGCTATTATTCCCAAATAGTTCATTGTCTTTTCAATAGGCGACCATATTTTTATTTCAAATATTGAGAACATTATTGAAACAATAGCAGCAACAATAAGTGGATTCTTCAAAATATCTTTAACCATACCGCCTAATTTTATATTCCTCTCTTGATGAAATGGAACAGTAAGTGCAATCACAGCTAAAACGTTATATAACGGCATTATAAAAGCCAACAATAACGCTGCCTTTCCAAGGCTTCTTTCTCCAAACATTCCTAAAATGATTGCAAGACCAACTATTGCAAAATTACTTCTGAAACTTCCTTGAATGAATGAACCCTTATCCTCCGGTGCTTTTGTGAGGAACAATGATACGCCCCAACTTATCAAAAATATTACAAAGGCAAAGATCATGGAGGTGACAATTAAGCGTTCATCAAAAGTTTCTTCAATCGAAACGTTGGAAAGTTTAACAAATATCAATGCCGGCAATGAGATGTTGAATACAAAATTTGAACTTTGTCTTACAAATGTATCACTAACCAAATCCGTCTTCTGCAATGTGGAACCGATCAGGATAAGAAAAAATATAGGTGCTACAATTTCAAATGTGAAAAGTAATATTGGTATCATTTTCTTAGCCGCAAATTATGGAACTATAACACGGAATATTTGTGCTGAGTTTATTGGTTGGATTTTGTATTGTCTAACAACAGCATGAATTAAAACCGATTCTCCTTTTTTGAACAATTGCTCCCCTTCTTCTGCGATAACAGTAATTTCCCCTTCTGTAATAAGCAATATTTCAACTTGGTTCCGAGTTGATAATTCCAACGGTTCGTTTTTAATATCAATCTTTTCAATCTTAAACTCTTCTATCGGAGGAGAATATTCTGTGATATTATTACTCTTCTTTGTCGTAATAACCGGAGTTGAGTTATCGTAATTCAAAATTTTCAGAAGCGTATTTACATCCTTGAACTTTGGAGTGAGTCCGGCACGCACAACATTATCGGAGTTTGCCATGCACTCAATAATATCTCCCTTCAAATATGCATGAGGAATTCCGGCATCGGTAAATATTGCATCGTCCCTATTCAGTTGAAGATGATTAAGGAAAAACATTGCAAGAAGACCGATATCATAATCATATTCATTTTTTAATGTATTAAATAATTGCTCGTCTCTATCGATTTTATTTTTCTGCTTTATTGTTTCATCAATAGAATCAATACACTTTTCCAACGCAGCTTCATCGGAAGACTTTAGCATAAGTTCCGTAAAGATATTCTTTATTGAATTTTTATTATTAAGAGGAGTTTCAAAATCTGTTATAACCTTTCCTCCTAAAAACTCTTTTATTGAAGGATACTTATTCAAATTGTTCAGTATTTCATCATAACTTCTAAATCCAACAAGCGTATCAAGCGTAGTGAGAACAATGGCAATCTCAGGCTTGTGATTATCATCAGGATAGTTCGCCGGATCAGACAAATGTAATTCCTTTGCTTGCTCTTTATTCGGATGAGTTTGGATTGACAATGCTTTTCGTGCGGATAAAACTTTCAGCAAGAACGGAAGTTTGTTGTTAAATTTTTCACTAATTCTTTCGCCCAATATTTCAGCAGGAAAATCGTCTATTACATTTTGTAATTCAACCAATTTGTTATCTATTTTAATCTTGGATGATAATTTAGGATGCGCACCTATCCAAAGTTCTGCGTATGGCTTTTCCTCGGCTTGCATTCCTAGAAAGTTCGGAATAAATGCATCCTTCCCTTTTGTGCCCCATTCGTAATGCTGAATTGAATTATATAACTTATATGCTTTTCTGTCTAACATAATCTTAATCTTATATCTTAATCATAATCTTAATCTATCTCCCCATAAAATATCACGATAAAAAGTTAATCCTAATCTACCCTCGGATTAAGAGTAAGATTAGGATTAAGAACTTTAAATTGACGTTTACAAAATTATTCCTCTTTTAAGAAAGGATACCTATAATCTTTAGGCGGAATAAAGTTTTCCTTGATAGTTCTTGGAGAAACCCAACGAATAAGATTAAGATAACTTCCTGCTTTATCGTTCGTGCCACTGGCTCTTGCACCGCCAAACGGTTGTTGACCAACAACCGCACCGGTTGGCTTATCGTTGATATAAAAGTTGCCGGCAGCATTAACAAGAATTTTATTTGCCAATTGAACTGCTTCTCTATCCCGTGCAAATACCGCACCCGTCAAAGCATACGGTGATGTTTCGTTGCAAAGATTAAGAGTCTCTTCATATTTATCATCATCGTAAACATATAGAGTAAACACCGGACCAAAAATTTCCTCTTCCATAGTTTTGAACTGAGGATTGGTTGTAACAGCTAAAGTCGGTTCAATAAAGTAGCCTTTGGAATCATCATAGTTACCGCCATAAATAATTTCCGCATCATTGGCTTCTTTAATGTAATCAATGTATTGACTTATAGTATCGAATGCATTCTTATCAATTACGGCATTCATAAAGTTTGTAAAATCGGTAACATCACCCATCTTAATCGTTTTAAGATTTTCGATAAGTTTTTCTTTTATTTCAGGCCATATTGATTTAGGAATATAACCACGCGAAGCGGCAGAACACTTCTGTCCTTGATACTCGTAAGCACCTCTTACAATTGCAGTAACAACCGCATCAACATCAGCGCTGTTGTGTACAAAAACAAAATCCTTTCCACCGGTTTCACCGACAATTCTCGGATATGATTTATACTTGCTGATATTGTTACCAATTGTTTTCCACATTGTTTGGAAAGTCGGTGTGCTACCTGTAAAATGTATTCCGGCAAGATATGGAGAATCCATTACCGGATTACCAACTTGACCACCAGAACCGGGAACAAAATTTATTACACCGTCGGGAACACCGGCCTCTTTAAATAATTGCATAAGCCAATAACCGGTGTAAACCGCACTGGAAGCCGGTTTCATGATAACTACATTACCCATTAAAGCCGGAGAAGTTGGAAGATTTCCAGCAATGGAAGTAAAATTGAACGGTGAGACTGCAAACACAAAACCTTCAAGCGCTCTGTATTCTAGTCTGTTCCAAATTCCATTTGGTGAATGTAACGGTTGTTCGTTATATATCTGCATTGCATAGTAAGCGTTGAATCTAAAGAAATCAACCAACTCACAAGCAGAATCAATTTCGGCTTGAAAAGCATTTTTACTTTGCGCTAACATCGTTGCAGCATTTAGATTTGACCTCCAATAATCAGTTGTTAAAAGGTCAGCCGCTTTTAAAAATATTGCCGCTCTTTCGTTCCATGGCATTGCAGCCCAACTTTCACGTGCTTCCAAAGCAGCATTTATTGCTTGCTCAACTTCTTCCTTACCAGCTTTATGATAAGTACCGATAACTGTTTGATGATCGTGAGGAAGAACGCACTTTCCTGTATTACCGGTTCTGATTTCTTTGCCTCCGATTATTATCGGGATATCAATTGTCTGGCTTTTTAATTCTTCCAATCTCTTCTTTAAAACTGCTTTATCTCTTGATCCCGGTTCATAACTTCTTACAGGATCATTCTGTGGTACAGGTACTTTGAATATTCCGTCTGACATAATTGCTCTCCTTAATTATTCTAATATTTATTATGGCTTAATTTAAAGCTATTAGAGAAATATCACAAAAATTAAGCAACAATTTCTAACAAAAAGTTCTCTATCTTTCTCTTGATTTGATTTCAATCTTCCCATATATTAAGTTTGATAATCGAAAGGAATAACGATGCATTTAATATTAAGACTATTGATCTTTTGCATATTGATATTTAGTAATCTTACATTATTTTCTCAGGATAAAATGGAATACAATAAATTAACACCCGAAGAAGAAAAGGTTATAATCTACAAAGGTACTGAAGCTCCTTACACGGGAGAATATACTAATTACAATGAAGACGGAACATACACATGCAAGCGATGTGATGCACCTTTATATAAATCGTCAGATAAATTTAATTCACATTGCGGCTGGCCCAGTTTTGATGATGAAATTGAAGGAGCTATAAAAAGGATTCCCGATGCAGACGGAAAAAGAACCGAAATAATTTGCGCTAACTGTGGCGCGCACCTCGGACATGTTTTTCTTGGCGAGGGTTATACTGAGAAGAATACTCGACATTGTGTTAATTCAATTTCACTCAACTTTGTACCGGAACAGAAACAAACAGAATTTAACAAAGCTATTTTTGCCGGTGGTTGTTTCTGGGGTATGCAATATCATTTTGATAAAGTTAAAGGTGTTAAAAGTACAAAGGTTGGATATATCGGAGGTAGTGTTGATAATCCTTCGTACAAAGATGTTTGTTATAATAACACCGGGCATGCCGAAGCAATTGAAATTGAGTTTAATCCGGAAATTGTAACTTATGAAGAACTTGCAAAACTATTTTTCGAGATTCACGATCCGACGGAGTTGAACAGACAAGGGCCAGATATCGGAGAGCAATATCGCTCTGAGATATTTTATTTTGATGACCACCAAAAAGAAGTTGCCGAAAAGTTGATAAAGATATTAAAAGATAAGGGATACAATGTTGTTACTAAAGTGACCAAAGCAACAGAATTTTGGGATGCGGAAGATTATCACCAAGAGTATTACGAAAAGAAAAACGGCACACCATATTGCCACATCTATACGAAGAGGTTTTAGTTCTTTAACAGCACACAGACCTGTCTTAAGAAAGTCGGGCAAGTTTAACAGATCTAAAAAATTAATACCGATAATTTAATATGATTGTAGCCGCAGACTTTATGTCTGCGTGAAAATAATATTCAAACCTCCGAAATTCCAAAATATCAGAGTTTTTACAATAATTAAATTCCTATGGAATTTTGGGTCGCATAATATGCGACCACTACAATATAAACTATCTGCGCTAATCTGTTACATCCGTTCAATTTGTGTGCTATTAAACTGCATCACGCAGATTGACCGCTTCGCTTATCAAGCTACGTTACGGTTGTATTTCAATATCTTTGGATATGAATCCTATAAGAATTTAAGGTAATAATTTCAATTAATTGAAAAACGATTAAATTATTACTATTTTCGCTAAATATTTTATTAAAAAGAGATTTTTTATGAAAATAATCAAACCTAAAAAACTAAAAAAGGGCGATGTTATAGGTGTAATATCACCAGCATCTTCACCAAGTGATCTTGAAAAAATAGAAAAAGGAGTTAAGTATTTAGAAAGTTTGGGATATAGAGTAGAGGTCGGTAATAATGTTGGTAAAATCCATGGATATTTAGCCGGCACAGATGAAGAAAGACTGGAAGATCTCCATTCAATGTTTAAAAATAAGAACGTTAAGGCGATTTTTAATGTAAGAGGAGGTTACGGTTCCGGTAGATTGCTTGATAAGATTAATTTTGGTTTGATTAAAAGAAATCCTAAAATATTTGTCGGTTATAGCGATATTACTGCGCTACAACTTGCATTTCTCAAAAAGACCGGACTGGTTACTTTTGCCGGACCGATGGTTGCTGTTGATTTTTCGCAAGATAAAGTAGATCCTTTTATGGAAGAGAATTTTTGGAAAATCATCACAACAAGTAAAAAAATTGGCAAATTAAATAATCCGAACGAAGAAAGATTCTATACTCTAACTAAAGGTAGAGGTGAGGGGAAATTAGTTGGGGGAAATTTAGCGCTATTAATTTCACTAATGGGAACAGATTATCAGCCGGATTTTAAAGATTCAGTTCTGTTGATCGAAGATATTGGTGAAGACCCTTACAGAGTCGATAGAATGTTTTATCAATTAAAATATGCAAAGGTATTCAATAAAGTTAAAGGCATAATTCTGGGTAGATTTGTTGATTGTTATATAAAAGATAAATCTCAACCTTCGTTATCGCTAAATGATGTAATTGCCGATTATCTGGCAGATTTGAAAGTCCCGGTTATATACAATGTTAAACATGGTCATATCAAAGAAAATTTAACAATTCCTTGGGGATTGAAAACAAAAGTAAATACGTCCCGTTGTTTTATTGAGATAACTGAATCAGCTGTTACATAAACTTTTAGTATTTAACAATATCCTGTGAATTTTATATCCGAAGAACTCATCTTTTTAGAATTATTTTCTCTAAAATAAGAATATCATTTCCTGTAAAGTTATATTTAGCTTCTTTTCGCAACTTTTATCATTGGTATATATTTTGTTTATATATGCTTTTGATCAATATCAAGATATTAGAGAATTGCAAATAAAAAACTTAATAAATAAAACAGATTTTACCATTGAGGAGATATCTTATCTTCTACAATTAAAAAATGAGGAAGAAAAAAACTTACTTTTTACTAAAGCCAAACAACTGGAAAAAAGATTTTTTCACTCACCAGTCAATTCATACGGCGTTATAGAAATTTCGACATATTGTTCTCAAAATTGTGATTATTGTCAGTTGAGGAAAGACAATACAGAGCTTAAAAGAAAGAGAATGAATAGAGAGCAGATAATTGAAATTGCCAAAGAAATCAATAAAGCGGGAATTAAGTCAATTGTTATTCGTTCGGGGTATGATGATTTTTTTAACGAGGATAGAATTTCATATATTATATATTCAATAAAAGAACATGCTGAAGTTGATATTATTCTCAGTTTTGGTGAACGTACATTTGAAGAATATAAAGGTTGGAAAATCGCTGGAGCAACAGGATATCAGTTAAGATTCAAATCTTCAAATCCGAGTATTTATAAATCATTAAATCGCTTTGGCTCATTCGAAAGCCGAGTTGAACATATCAAACAATTGAAAAGTTTAGGATACAAGATATGTTCGGGTTCATTAGTTGGATTACCCAACCAAACATTTGATGATATTGCTGCAGATATTCAATTCTGTAAAGAACTGAACTTGGATATCATTGAATTTCTTCCATTTTGTCCGCATAACAATACACCGCTTCAGTTTTTTAATCATTGGAGTGAGGAAAAGATAAAACATACAATGGCAGTTGCAAGACTTGTATTGCGAGAAAAGAATCGCTGTGTTAAACCCAAGTATTTATTCAACTTGGAAAATTATCGATTAAATTAAATTATCGTAATTTGTATCCGGCGTTTATTGTTCTTATTTTGTAAACAGAATTTGTCTCATCTTCCGTTAAATAGAGGGTTTTCAGATCATCATCACCAAACTCTAAGTTGCTGGGTTTCTTTCCCGGCGTTTTAACTTTCTGCAGAATTTTTCCTTTCGGTGAAATTACAAAAACTGTACCTGTTCCAAAATGAGGTATATATAAATTTCCTTCTGTATCAAGTTCAATTCCATCGGGATCGCCATTGGGAAGTTCAATAAATACGCGCTTATTTTTCAAATCCCCAGATTCTGTAATATCAAATTCCAAAACTCTATGTTTACCTGATTCCGATAAATACAATTTTTTAGTAAGTGGAGATATCCCGAGGCCGTTGGGGAAATCAAGATTTTCTGCAACCAACTTCAATTCTTTTTTGTTAAAATTGTAATAAAACACTCGTCCGGCTGGATTCTCTTTCCCGTAGTCTTTCGGGTCGGAAAAATATAAGTTTCCTTTTTGATCAATAGCAATATCATTCGGTCTGTTAAAAGAGATGCCTTTATAACCATTTATTAATGTAGTTACTTTTCCTTTCGGTGTGATCTGTAGAATTTTACCGTTACCATATTCACAGACGAAGAGATCTCCCGATTTAGCCACAATTATTCCGTTCGTTTTAACAAAAGTTGTATCGGAAGCTGCTGCAAGTGTATCAACCTTATTATCCTTTATTTTTGTGATCCATCCACCATAACAATTGGAAAGATAAAGGACACCGCTATTGTGCCAAGCCGGACCTTCTGGAAAATTAAAACCATCGGCAACTAATGCCCAATTAGAATTTGAGATTAATTCTTGTGCGTTAATAGTGATTGATAATATAAGTATTGCTATTATGGTTAAAACAAAATTCGGTCGTTGCATGTTGCAGTCCAATTTATAGCTCAAAATAGATAAATAATTTAATTGAATGTACAAATAAAATAGTTAATCTTCATCAGATTATCCAAAGCATTATTAATGTGGTAACACAACGATCCGATAGTTTTCGAAGATACAATAAGAAAGTAGAAATACAATGGATAAACAAAGAATTTAACCATATTCACAAGAAAATAAGTCTTGATTTGGAAATAGTTTCAGAGGTGGTGGTCGTTTAACCCTCTTGGCACCTTCGCTTATATGATTGCAGACGTAATTAATCGACAAATAATAA
>Ga0256913_10000578_pt1 | contig 19101 bp, 10 predicted proteins | sample Axial_MatmetaG_FD_185970 | JGI IMG/M metagenome (GOLD analysis project Ga0256913, IMG submission 185970) | Deep-sea worm associated microbial mat communities from Axial Seamount, Juan de Fuca Ridge, Pacific Ocean - Axial_Mat | ecosystem: Environmental > Aquatic > Marine > Oceanic > Microbial... | reverse complement strand
CTTTAACGTCCACATTTATTTTTAATAATTCAGTAGAGACGGCAGCGCCATTTAACGTGGTCAACCACCCACGATGTAGTGAGCCGAGAAATTAATCTTTGGAAAGGTTTCGACCTCTTGCTGGGATCGAACCTGTGACCCTCGGCATCAATTGCCGGGTGCTTAACCACTAGGCCACCGGGGCTCACTTAACAATGATTAGGAGTACAGGTAAATATATATAAGTAGTCAAAGTACTTACTAATTAACTCTGTAAATAGTCCCCGACACTAACCACCTACTGCTATTATAAGGTTCCTTTTGAAATGTTCAAACTGGAGAGAGATAGATTGTTAGCTGTATAAACATATACTGGACCAATTCTGTGATGGGTGATTATATATATATATATATATATATATATATATATATATATATATATATAATATACAGTATAACCTCATTTTATGCCAACTTTGGCATTAGAGTGGGGCATATTCGAAGGTCAGCCTTGGGAGATGGTTTGTTAAACGTGGTCTTTGATCCTTTGTTAATCCCAATTTAAATATTTAATATATCGCTGATCATACTATCAACACCGTCACGATGGCCACCTAATGACCTTCTCAATCAATTCACAGATTATCAGAAACATTTCACTGTCAGCGTGTGGTAGTAAGAGCGGGTGGTATCTATATGGCAATGTTTGCTGTTCGTATTGCGTAAGGATTGGCGGTGTCTGAATATCGTGAGGCGGCTGAACATATATTTTGGATTTAAAATAAATAAACCCCATATTTTTTCAAGCAACCCATATACAACCCAACCCGCAAGACAACAACCCGAACCCAACCCAACCCACAAGACAACAACCCGAACCCAAATCAACCCCCAAGACTTAAACTCAACCCGTGATCCGAAGAAAACGTTCAACTAGCCCAACCCGACCAGCTGGTCCGGATTGGGTTGACCCGAACGGGTTAACCCAACCCGTGCAGGGCTCTAGTAGATACACGAATTTTGCAGGAGGTTAACTTAGATGCAGACTCGCGGATAAGTTATTTTCGGAGGAAACCCAAACTGTGGGAATCAACAAAACCATGATAGTTGTGGACGAACCAAACAGTTTTGAAGCCCTCAGGCAACATTGGGGAAAATGTTTGGAGGAAGACCAGCCATGTTATTGGGAGTCAGAACATGTCACTGCTTGGTCGGCTTGCTTGTGAAACTATAGGCATTGTTAGATGCGTGTCCGTTGATACGGTGGAGATTGTGAACATCTACGGCTTTAGATAATCAATCCAAAACGGTTCGCCGGTTTGGGAAAATCTCAGGACAGGATGAGATCAAACTACCCAGTGATTCACAATCGTTCGCAAGTACCACAGAGCCCTAGGTTGACAAAGACTGAAGAAAGAAACAGAGAAAGAAGCTATGGTGACGGCACGGATATTAGAGAATGCAATTCCATGTTAAAACAGGTCATAAGTTGCGGGTGTATTTGATGCGCTCAGAAAAAACGGCCCAAAGATTCCGTATGCGATTGATGCAGTATGTCTACAATATCAGTTATGTACCTGGCCATAATTTGGTTGCGGCGGATGTTCTGTCCTACTCTCTTTTAGTACGCCCACTGAGAGCAGCCGAGTCGCAGTTCGCAGATGAAGTTTCAATGCAAATAAATCTGGTCATAGGACGGATCCCGGAGCAACGGAGCCCAGATTGGCGGAAATTAGTGCAAACCAGCTGGAGAACGAAGGATGGCGTAAAGTAATGACTTACTCCGTAGAGAGATGCCGGAACTATCCTTCTTTGCCAAGAAAATATATATATGAACTGACTATCTAACGGGGCGTGGTAAAGTGCCAGCTGCGAGCCAAGTCATCGGTTTGGTGAGTATGTTAGTGTCACAGAGGATCGGAGCGCCAGCTGCCAAGACTGACGTTCGTTGTCGCCAGAGGAAGAGCGGAAACCGATATCACCAACCGTGAGGCGCATGATCAACGGCGCAATCCGTGACTGCTATCCCTAGATCCGGATGGTTGTCGGCACCTCTAAAGAGGTTGGATCTGTTATTTTGGACTTTCTAAACTTGTGTAGTTTAATCAGAGACATGTTCCGAAAGAGGGCACAATAATCTCTGGAGCGAGATTGTCAAAGATGGGAATCTGCCAGCTATCACTAGGTAATATAAAATGCACTGCTTGTGGTATGTTTTTGAAAAACCTTAACGTGAGATGTACTTAACGGGCTTCAAAGGGAGATGTAAGTTTATTGAGTAGCGCAGCTATCTCTATTTGATAAATAGCGCTACGACCTCTTGCGAATGGAGGAGGAACCAGTATTATCGCTTACACGTGCATGGTTTTGAACAATCGTCAGATGAAGCTGGTATAACTTGTGTTGTAGTCGGTTATATAGAATAAATGTCGAAGTCGGCAGAAAAAAGTTAGAATCGAACAAGAAGGAATTCGCACATGATAATGATTTTATATCATGGAAGACTTTGTCAATAATGATTTGGTAAATTATAGATGGTGGACACGAAATTGAACCCGATAAAGGTTTGAAACTTACTGAATATAAACAACCATACAAATGAAAACGAGACATGATTTATAGCAGCTTTGAGGAACTTAAAAAATACAGTTTGTGTCTTATTACTTTCATTCATATAACTAGACGAATAAGTGAAAACGTTTTTTAAAGGGACAGTTCATCCTCAGAAATTGTTTCTTAAAAATGTAATGCTTAGAACAGTAACCAAAAATTCCACAATAATAATCACGAAATATAACTGATATCATAGATATAGGGACATAATCCATATTACTGCAGCGCTGCCATTATGACTGCACCGGAAGCCAGACTCGAAGGCGGGAAGGAGAAAATTCAAATGGTCTAACCACACATGAGCCCTCTCTAGACTTACGCGGATTATAGTTTCTCTCATTGACCTAAAAGAAAACTAGATCGAACACGGCCACCGATTTGATGGCAAACAGGTCCCAACATCCGGTCGAGGGAAAAGGGAACGCAGACTGCAAAATCAGGTTTATAAACGTGGTGAATTATTATTGTGTCGATGATTGCATAAGCCGTGGAACTAATACAAACGGGATATATTTTCATCGGTAAGTATAAGGAACACATTTAAAATAGCTGTTAAAGCGGGGGTTTTGGGCGGAAAATTAAGCTTAACTATTGTTATATTTAGCTTGTTCGACAACCCCCGGCCTATCTCTGATGTTTGATGCCAACTAAACTAGATCTACGAACTTACATAAAACGACATTTACATATTTCATGGCATATAATGGGACAGGAATAATACAGATTGTCTGCACACACAAAATTATAATGTACGCATCACAATAAATGTCCGTATTCATAAGTTCAAAACTCGAAGCGCAACCGCTTCAAAGTTGCTTTTTGCCTCTACCGGAAGTCAGTGCTGTTTGGTCATGGCGGCCCATTCAAACACCACTTACTGCTCGGTCTAGTTTTCTTTTATGTCAATGGTTACTCTTGAGTGTTATTATCTCAGCCATTTTAATCATCTTCCTCTTCTAAGGTTTGTTCTGGCTCAAAATGATATGGTTGTCTGTAATTCATGATGTAATTTTAACAAGATAATTGCGTTTTGTTCTGAAATAATTCTTTGCTCACACTTGTTTACATGCTTTTGTACGCACTCTACAGATTTCCGGTCAAACCGACTGTGTTCAAGTGACGTCAGCATTCAGGAGCTTGCGGTCTCTGTCTAGCTTCAAAATGTCGGTGCCCACAGGCACTTTGAACTGGATTATTTAATGTATGAGTGATCGTTTACACATTTTGACATCATTTATGATATATGTGAGCATTGCTTTATTAGTCCTGAAATTTTGAAATGAAGGTGGACTATCCCTTTAAGTGATGCACCTATAACAAATCTTTTATGCTAATATTTATTTTGTATTTTAACAACTTAATTGATTAATCAGTTATAATGACAATGACTATTGGATGTCGACTGTAGACTCTAAAGTGTAAGACTTTGAAAAGCCGTCTACGGAGGGGTGTCAGGGGGAAGCTAGGACCTCCACCTCTCAGGGGGTCAGAACCCCACCCCATCTCTAATAGGGATCCTCCATCTTTAAATGCATTATACCATTTGGCGACATAATAACTAGTAATAGTACTGCGAATTTGTCAGTCTTAAATAACCACACATTGAGTATTGTGTAATGTGTTTCTGATGGCATTATTATTTAACAGACAAATCACACTAAAACATACTTCATTTTATACTAATTTTACTTAGTATAAAATGAAGTATAATTGTGATTTGTTTGTTAAATTGTACTTTAGTAAATACAATATTTTGACAATTCTCCCAAGAGGAATAAATTCCTGGAGCTTGCACTCAAACAATATTGCCCAATACTCGTCCCGAGAAATTTAAAGGTTTGTGTAAGGCACGCTGGGTTGAAAGACATTCTTGTTTGGAAACATTTGATGAGCTTTATGAGCCTTAATGCTTGATGCTATGGTTAATCCACATATGTATCCAGAATTTAGGAACGTAATTGGAATTGGGATAGTGACACCAAGACTACGGGTGATGGCTTGAAAAGTTGTCTGCAAAGTTTTGGAGTTATTGTTTGTTTCACAGTATTGAATAATAGTTTGGATTCTTTGAAGGTTTGTCAGCTAAACTACAAAGAAGAGATATTGACGTCTTTGAAATTTACACAATGATTTGCTTCACATATAAGTACTGGAGAGGAAATACCAAGGGTTCTAAGGGTTCAGTGTTATAGGTCGAATGTACGTGCTGACACACCTCTTCTTTATTACAAGAGATCAATTGGCATTCGTTTTTCTGATATCTTTCTGCAATAGTTGCAGAAGCGTTTCTCTGCAGACAACTGCTTGCGAGTCTAATACCTTCTTTAATTATCAAACTAGGTGTGCCTCCCCGAGAGCAATTTGAATCATGGCATGACGACATGCCAACTCCGAGGTCATTAGATAACGATGTATCCAGATGGTTTAATATATGGTTCAGACAGTCTGACAGAGCCGATTTACCTGGTACTTTGATGAAATCCTTATTATCTGCAGATTCCTTTCCGAACATTAGAATTTTACTGGTACTATTGTACTCTGCTTGCCAGATCTGCGGAAGCAGAGTGTAGTTTCTCTGTGTTGAGGCTAATCAAAACCCATTTGAGGAGCTGGATGGCTGATACAAGGTTTTCTGCCTTAACATTAATGAAAATACATTACCGTAAACACATCGATTCCAAACAAAATGCAGATAGATTCATTAAAAAACACCCTAGACGTTTGTTCAAGACCAGCCCTTTTGACTAACTGATGTGGATTTGCATGAGGTAATAAATATTTTAAACATCATTGTTTCTTTTTCCATTAGTATGCAACTTGAAATAAATGATCAGTCAGCTTATTAAATATTTTCGTGAAATAATGCATAATTACTATATCATATTATGAATGGGGACACTTTCACTTTTCTAGTAACAAATCGAGTAACCCCCACTAATCCTAACAGTCTGTATATACACTGAACCAATCACTAAGTCTCAAATCATGGGTCAGTTTTCATCGGAATGTCTACTTTTGTTAGTATTTATACACATTATTCATTTGAAAAATACTGATTAACTGATTTCCAATTCTCTTCCACCCTCTTTTCGACACTTTGTGCATCGCAAAATGGTTTCGCGCTTGTTTAGAGAAAATCAAAATCAAACGTAGCATAATTTGGCTTCATTGGATGATATTCGGCAAGCATTAAAATAGCAACAAGGGAGATGAGGGTGTGTAAGGGGTTATCTGATATAAAGGACATTGTATTCAGACGATAGCCAACAGCTGAGTTACGTATTTGTCACATTTGAAACTCATATACTCAACCCGAGTATCAATACTCACAGAATTTAATATCACCAACTGCACTACGGGAATGGAAACTATCTTTGTACCTGATTGACGTCAGGGGTTTAATCTGATTTACGTTATCATTAATCAGTGAACACTCAGGAATTATTTTGTAGCAACTTTTTAATCATTGGAATTATCTTAGCAGCAAGTTGGATTAAAGGGGGAAAATTATGTGTGTGTACGTGTGTGCGTGTGTGTGTCTATATATATGTGTGTGTGTCTATATGTATGTGTGTGTGTGTGTATGTGCGTGTGGGTGTCTATGTGTGGGTGTTCACTATATATATATATATATATATATATATATATATATATATATATATATATATATATATACATTACAGATAGGCGTATCCCAGACATCACAGAACATCGTCATTATGAATCAGCCACAAGGATATCAACAACAAACAGTTGAAGAGGAGAGCTCCTTAGAATGTTGTTGTTCCTGGTGCAGTTGTTGTCTAAATTGTACGTTTTACTCATCACGAAATACACTGACGTTTTTCCTTGTTTCAGCAAAGAGTTACGACTAGCTAATAATCACAATAACATTTCCGTAAAACTTTGCGGAGATATTATATACTGAACCTCGATTAATCATACAATCTTAAAGCCGTTGATTGTGATATGAAACAGAGAAACAATAATCAACTTCCAGATGGATTTAAATCCCAGAACATTTCTTTTCTTTTGACTTCATGATTCACTGCTCTAGCCCGTAACTGTTTATTTAATTCTAGGTTGCTGTACCAGTTTTTTGACATTTCTGATATGCTGTTAAAGGTAGGTGATAGAACTAGAAAATCAAATTCATCAGATTTCTTTTATATTACGCGTTCTGAATGCATTGTTAGTGTGTTTTTTCATGGCAGTTAGAATTTTTATTTTATTGGACAGGCAAGAAGACATCCGTCGAAAACGGAGAGGCTTGTTTTCCGGGACTTCGCCACAATACCGTCCGTACCTTTTGACTTGATACCCATTTACATTAAATCTTGTGTGCCGGTGACAGACAGTTGTCTTTCTGATTATATCCCGACAATGAAATAAACGTATTCCATCTTTTGTAGTGACGTTGAAGCGTTGTATGATTGATATCGGATTCTGTGTAGCTGAAAATCTTCTAAAATTGAATAATTACAAAACAAGACAGAGCTGTGATTGACCAACTAATGGATGGGTGGTTGTGTGGGAGTTATGACCCCCCCCCACCCCCAATGGTATATACCACCAACATCCCGATAAATAAATATATAAAACTCATATAAGCGATAAACTAACAACATGGGCTGCACTATGAGACAGAAATAAATAATACTGGGATACGCAAAGAAATGACACTATTCGCTGAAAATCCACAACAATTCGCAAAATGACAAATGGTCATAAATTAAGAACATTTCATCCTAATTCTTCATTCGTTTCACGATTTTATTAACAATTTATGGTTCTGTCAATGGCACTGCACTTCCATATCTGTGCTAATTCTTGTCCATTAGAAGGCCGTCCTAAATATTCATCCGGATATCGCTGTAATCTATTGCAGCTGCCTGTATTTCGGCTCAAGCATAATATTGAGACTGAGTGTTCAACATATATTTAGAAGTGTATCATATTTTTGAAAAGTACAAAACTATTCTTAAAATTTATATGTTTCGGATAAACTATCGACTTCATTAAAGATTCCTATTTCCAATTTAGCTACATGTTCGCATCAAACGTTCACTAGTTTGTTTTTTTCCGAGTTAATATTGTCGGTGGTTCAACGGTTTTACAAATATTATATTTGGGATTTTATTGTATTGCCCACCAGAATGGAACCTGCTAGTAATTTTAGATTATTATTATTATTATTATTATTATTATTGTAGAAACATTAGTTATCACTGTATAGCCATAAAACCATGAAAAAACACTCTATTTATTATTTAGCATAACGTGTCTGACGTAGACCAAACAAAATTATTCCATGCATAGCTGAGTAGTAATCTGGTCAATTTCAGACATATTTAATACATATTGATCTGTGGAAACTCTAAGACAATGCTTTGTGTAGAGTAATTCCTTTATAACATTGGTAATACTTTTAGTTTCTTCATCCACCAGCATATCATTAACATTTCTATATACAGGTGTCCAGGTACCGATATTGGATCTAGTCATACCACATGATTTACAAACTATCGAAATATTATTTGATACAGTCGATGTACTCCCTAACAAAGCCAGCCTGAAACATAAATTAGAAATTAAATTTGGCGACTGATGTGCTGAGTGTATAAATTTCACGAATCGCATGTGTAGTTGCACTTTGATATCTCTGTCGTCCGCTATGTAGTGCAAGTATTTACAGTGAGTAGTAGGCGGAACGCCCAATATTCTACGCACAGATTTGCGCCAAACAACATAAAAGGTTTCCATCACTTCACTTTGAAATTCCCATTATTGGATACCATACAGAGACAGGCAGTAAGACTTGACTAATTTGTGAATGAGCATGCTTAAAATGGGATAAACCTTCTTAACTTTGACATAAACATCGTTCACTGTCTCAGCAATTATATTTGAGTTACATTTGGGTCCCAATATATTACATAGGTGCTTCTCATTGAGACTTTGTACAATGTGGCCATCCATAAAATCAATATTTAGGTGCTGATTAATATGTCTGCTAGTACTACATCTATATACAAGTAATGTGCTCTTCTGTGAGTTAAAAATTACATAATATTCTTTAGAAAATGCTTCACATATATATACAATAGTTTCTTAACAGAGAATAAAATAGGTGCTAACAACATTACATCATCTGCATACCGGAAAGATCAGCAATACATATTACCAACATAACAACTAACACCACATAAAGATAATGTTCTCAAAAGTTTGTCCATGTATATAATAAATAAGATTGTTGATAACACACCACCTTGTTTTACACCATTAGTAACAGGTACACGGTTTGAAATAAAATTACCTCATTTTACTCTGATACACTGAGAAGTGTATATATTGGCTAGAAATCTAGCAACAGTCGGACATAGATGACGTTTTATGAATAATTTGAATAATTTAACATAATTGACACGGTCAAATGCTCGACTAGCATCAAGTAGAATAGTGTACACATCTGTACTATTGTTCAAATAGTATTATATAACCACCTTTACCACAAATGTACAATGAACAGTGGAATGCTGTTTTTTTAAACCGCATTGATAATCAGAGGTCGCAAGTTTATCATAATGCTTTGATAGAATAACTCGGTCCAACCGTTTACCGAGTACACTGCTCAAGGCGATAGCTCTACAATTACTTGAGTCATTAAGTGACTTTCTCTTATTCTTTGGAATGGGAATTAATGTGGATAAATGTAAACCATCCGGTACACATCCATGAAATATCATACTAGAAAATAACAATGACAAGTTAACATGTAATTTGTGTGTGCCATTAATAATATGGTCTGAATAATGTCCGGTTTGGCCATCATGTTTACTACCCTTGATAAAAAGGATATTTTCAGACACCTGAGCCACAGTAATACAATGTTCAGAATCTGTACATGAACCTGACGCACATTGACTAGATATCATGGAATCAAGAGAGTGTTTAACGGCATTCATTTTAAATGTATCATAGGACACACTATTGTACAATCCGTCGTATTTACTGAGAAATAATTCAGAAATATAATATGCACCATTCACATTATCAATGTTATCAGGCAATGTATGACTCGTACCTTTCAATCTACGAATCTCACTCCAGAAATCTCTTTGATTATTTTCCAATAAACTCTGTGCCATCTTATTAGCGCTACATGCTGCTTTATTTTGCTTTACGCGACGTAACGCTAGATGGCACTGCGATCGAGTCTTACGTCGTATATCTGCCAAAATACCCGACGGAGGGGAACTATATGACTTCTAAATCGAATGCCAAAACGATGCTCTATGAATATGACACATATGTTTTTACAGTACAATACAATGTGACGTCATCTTTGCCAAACAAAGACCCCAAACACTCCACGTGGTCTTGTTTAACCAGTGTTACGTGTTTCGTGTTGTCTTTATTAAACATATAAAATGGTGTATTGTATCGCATACGACTGTGCAAAGAAACATGCATCAAATACCAATGATTATATCCGACGTATAAGTGCCGTCAAAACTCTGCCAGAAACAACAGCCCTCGAAAATTAAAAATAAATGGCTAAAAAGACACCGTGAGGGCGGCATATCCCTGTATAGACTAGTATAAGCCACATATGGGAGAGCCCCATGCATCCACGGGGCTCCCGTGTATAGAGAAATGCTACTTTATTTTAAATGAAATTATGCGATAGGAGGAGAGAAATACTAGCATTCAGGCCCAGTGTGTTGACATCAGTTAAACTTATACCAACACAAACAAATACACACCAATCCAGCTTTTGTTGTGGACCGGGGTCGGGTGTCGATGGCACAGGTGGCTGGTCTGGGTCTATGAATGCACTTGCTGCAGCTAAATCATCACAATTAATATTGTCTCTGACCTTTTTCGCTAGTGGTTCAAAGCTGTAGGGCTTGATAGCCCTGAGAATGTCAAAACTTTCGTCGAAATCTGACATTTTGTTTGTCAACTGGTCAAGATACTTGTAAACAAGCTGTGGTAGTTAGTATGTGATGGCTTGCAAAAATGACGTCACACAATAACCCCTAGCGAATGTAGTACACACTAGCAATGGTTCGTGAAACTTCAGAAATTACGGATTTTGGGATAATTTTAATTAAAGTATGATAGCTGGAGATAAGAATTGTTTTGAGTGTTGTAGTGCATCTGATAGGGGATAAAATAATTGTTTGTTATGTTATATTTACTTCGAAATGTGAAATTTCTTTTCCCGTTACCTTTAATAACCATGTTGGACTATATATCTATAATTTAAAGTCATTTAACTAGAATTTACACCCAAATATTACTTACAAGGTGAAATGCTCGTGTGTTTTTGGCAATTATTAACCTCTTGCATACCATGTTGACAACAATAAACGTGATACTGTCTAACAACGTTACCATCAATGTTCGCCAACATCTGTAGTCTATGCACAAAATAAATATATTCCTTAGATTATTATCATGGTATGTGCATAAATGCGCCCGTGCATGTGTCCGTATATATAAGTGTGCATGTTTGCATAAGTAAGCGCATGATACATGATCGGAATGACAAAATAGAGGATTTTCATTGTAAGAATTAAAAAATAACCTCCACCACCCACTCCTTTGTGGATTTCGGGTGGAATATTTGAGTGGGTGCGCTGTTGCTTGTATGAACCCTTGTCTATTAATTTAGAACATATTACACATGATCGACAATTTATTAATATATATTACTACTGATAATTATTAAATAACACCTTAAGTAACAAGGATGTCGAAAATAGATATACTAGATACTAAATTTTTAAACTTCATGCCTATACCATCCGTCCTTGGTTAACTGCTAAAAGAAACATTTCAGTTTGGGTTTACTCTCCCACTCCCCAAAGTACATTCAGCTCCTAATGCGAATATACCGATTTTTATGCGAATAAATTAGCTAACAACATAAAAAATATCATCTTGTATTCTGTAGGAAATTAAATATTATAATATTAATTAAGTAACACTACAAAAATGGCATAATACTTATAAGCAATGAGCCACGATTAATGACATATACTTTAAAACAGATATACAGCAATATGACATGGGACACAACAAACATAATACAATTATCAATACTTGTCATGTACAGTGAAATTAAAAGACGCGTGTAAACAGTTTGACTAGCATGTACTTGTAATACCAGGGTTTAATAAAATGTTCACTGAATAGGTGACTTGGGCGAGACGTCACACCGCTTCCGTAAACACGATGCGTGCGCAAACTCCGTGGCAGAAAAATGTAAACAATCAAGAGCCACTCAAAGAATCGCATCTCAATAAATAATGTAGATGGTATGTATCCCCCCCCGACATATATATCATTATGTGTAGGAAATTTGAATTAGATCTTATTGCAAATAATACTTAGAATACATATAGATATAACATAAATATTTTGCCCGCTATTCACTCTGTACTGTTATAATTTTAATTTAGTTATTTATTATTATGAACCGAGATATGGGTGCGAGTATCACTGATGTATGTAGAGGCTAGAGAACAAAAAGAGTCAACATGTGGTGTTTGTAAATACTTATTTATATACAAACATAACTAAACAAAACATAATACAAATGACAGATACATTAATGAACTAACCAATCTTGGTTTAGTCTCACCCTGCACATTATTTTACAATACAGACAATAATTATCATTTGGTAATTAAACTCTTATTCAAATTGACAGCATCATGAAATCTATTTCTGTGATAGATACAATACTTTGAAATATTCTAAACTTTTCCAAACGGCCAATAACTCTCTCTACATGAATTCGTACATTGGATAGTTGCCTTGATACTTCAATATATTTTTACATGCAGTTGCCCTTTGTGAAACATGGCATCTTTAATATATTATCTGATACTCGACCACCCCAACCTCCAGAGAGAACTGTCACTGCACCAGCTGAACTTATGCCTATTAGCTATTTCCACGGCAGTTAATTTACTTGGTCTCTCTATAAAGATTTCAATGCAGTCTATAATACAAATACAAACTCTATATTTTCTTCTGAAACATACAGGAATATGCTTTTTTATGCTATTTCTATCTGGCCATACAATCAGAGCCCTCATATATTTGGACAAGACAGGTAGCCATAATCTATAAACATAAGGTACAATAGTTAAATCAAGACCAAATCTATGAGCGGTCTTCCTGTAAAAGACCAAGTCTCAGCTTCATAAAAACAAGCAGTACATGGTCTACAGAAAGACATGCATGACATACCTTAACTTTATCTCAGCTTCATAATACTAGCAGTACATGGTCTTCCCTAGAAAGATATGGTTAACACACCGTAACTTTATCTCAGCTTCATAAGACTAGCAGTACATGGTCTTCTCTAGAAAGATATAGATGACACACCTTAACTTTATCTACCACCGACATAAATCAAGATAAATTTAATAGCCCTGTATAAAAATATATCAAACCCGAAAACTTTTGACTTCCTTGTTAGCATGTCATTTTCTGCTCTAAGTCGATAAACCTCTTCATTATCACTCAGCAATTTGCTTTGGTACTATATTGAAGGAGCTTATCTTCCTTTCTTGGGTCTGCCTGGCAACCGATATTATTTGCTTCAAAATCATCTCCCAGAACAGTGTCCCCAATACAAGTGGCATCATCTGAGACTGGCACATTTCTGCTTGCTTTTACATCTAAAAATATTGCAAAAATAATAACTTCAGTATTGGATGACCATGTATTTATCTAGGTTCTAACGTCTAATGTTTGCCAAATTAAATTAGAGCACAATTTATCAAATGATATTGACACCTGGTAGGCCTAATCACAATTAAATTAAGTAATTATTAATAATATCAAATAGAAGTACTTTGACTGACATTAGATCTACCTTGCATTATACATATCTTCTCTTTTCTCAGCCAGCTTGTTTGTAACTCCATGAACTGGTGATGATGTTTGAAAATACAGGAAAAAAATGTCCACATCATTCAGCATGTCAGACTGTTTACCTATAAAATAAATTATACAAATTTTATTGTAGTTTACCAAATAATATGGGTCTAGTTTGCACATCATTGATTATTTTATCAACAGGCACAATATAGTATTATAGAAGATAGATTTATTCATGAGTCACTGATCCATGCAATGTTAGGCTCCAAGTCTAAAGTCAACAGAATAGCATCATTGTCAGTGTGTGTGATAACGCAGAGCCAGAGGCTATAGACTATATATAACGTATATATAAAGAAGAAGCGTAATTAATCTTTGTCTAAGATTGTACACACTTTACCACTCAAAATGCATTTAAATTTAAATGTAAAACAAACCTGAAACAAAGTGATCACTGCAAATGGTTTGCCGAGAAATTCTGTCAAATGCCCATTCCGGTCTGTTCGTCAGATGGCCTTAAATCCACAACGCACGTCTGTTTTTCCTCAAAAGGGTTATTTTCAAAGGATGCTATAAAATGGCAATGTACTTTCCTTTGTTGATCTATTTCAACCTACTGTCAATGAAGCATTGTTGCTGATTACTAAATATTGACGTCGGAATGTCTCTTCGTTATAAATGAAAACGATAGCTGCGCATCTGTCTTTTTGCCACGCTGTATGCGCGCGCATCGACTTGACCTACTTTAAATCAAAACATTCTGAAGTCATCTATAACAACATACGTAAACAATCGACTATATGCCATCATTAAAACGTGATCATGTCTATCAGATACATTGGGAAATAAAATATAAATAGGACAGAAACCAATTTGCAAACACCTATCAACAATTGTACCCGGGATAATACTATCATTTGCATCTTCCATATATTCTGATAAAATCTGATAACATACAGCCTTTTCAATAGCAGCCGACGTATAAAAGACGCTATACGTCGTCTATTTTACAGTCCCTCGTCGCCTATTTTATCGGCAGAAAATCAGTCGGCTACTTTCGTTTTGGCGAAAAGGTAGCCTAGAATGTACCAAATACTCCATTCCCCCCTCCCATTTTTTCATATTTTCATGTATAGCCATCATCTTTGCTAATTATTAATAAAAGTATACAATAATATTAGCTGTTGAATTTTTATTATTGTAAACCCTTTTTGTCATCTATGCATCATCTCATTAACTGTAAAAAACGTGATTAGAAAAAAAGGGAGAAATTCCTATCAGCCAATTAATGTCAACAAATAGGAGGCCGGATACGAATAACATAGTTGGGTTGCAGCGCCACTCGGCGGATTAATTCAATGTACCTCATTTCGCTGAATCGAAAGTGTGCTCTCCATTGACCTGAAAGAAAACTAGACCGAGCACTCAGTGGCATTTGATTGTGCCGCGATGACCAAACAGCGCTGACTTCCGGTAGGGGGCAAAAAGCAACGTTGAAGCGGCTGCGCTTCGAGTTTTGAACCCATGAATGTGTGCAGACAATCTGTATTATTCCTATCCTATTATATACCATCAAATATGTAAATGTCGTTTTATGCAAGTCCGTAGATCTAGTCTAGTTGGGATCAACACCAGGAACGGGGTAGTCGAACAGGCTAAATATAATAATAATAGTTAAGCTTAATTTCCCTTAACAAAACGCTTTCTTTCCCCCTCATCAGAAGTTGGGACCTGTTTGCCACCAAATCGGCAGGTCAATAATAATAATAATAATAATAATAATAATAAACAGCTTTGAGTGTTGGGGGGTCTTAAGAATAGTATTAGATATTACAAATATTTCCTGTCACCTGGTAGACACGGCGGAACATACGACAATAAGGTCAGCCACCCACGATGTTGTGAGCCGAGAAATTAATGCCTGGAAAAGTTTCGACCTCTTACAGGGTTCGAACCTGTGACCGTTGGCACCAAGTGCCGGGTGCTTAACCCCTAGGCCACCGGAGCTCACTGTACCACAGGAAGACATCCTACAAACACGGATATCACACTCGGATTCTACCCCTGGCCTGGTTGTATCCGGCCCAGCAATCTAACGGATGTTCTATCGGAGCTGAAGGACCGGAGATTTAGTGATGATCTTCCGATAGATAATAAATAAAACATGCATTCATTGTTATATCTATAAGTTGTTGACAAAATCTAGATGATGTTGTTTTTATTGGCACCCCCCATCTTCTTAATCTAGATGACATGTTCCTGTATACATTATTATCCAAGCCGTACTACTGCGAATACACTGAAAGCGGTAGGTCGACCTTGGAACCTTTTTATAGCCGTTCAACTTAGCCCGGTTAAGTGAACAATCAATTGAACCATGGACTAAATTAGGAGCCTTTCAGCTGAACGTAACAACCATCAAACAGTTCAGGCAGTAATCAATCAGTATGCATTAATGGGGTGTCATTAGGTTCGAGTGCACTCAACTTAGAACACACACACACGCACGCGCACACACACATGCACACACATGCATAAAGTAAAATGTGAAATGTTCCTGTTTTACGGCCACTTTTGTGCACATCGTAGACTAAATGAGCCGAACGATCGTCAACGGTAATGGGGCAAAGTGAATTCAGGTGTTAACAATTTGGACATAGAGACATCCGGAATGGAAATAAAAACTGTTCAGATCGATATTTACATCCGAAACTATGATGTACATATCTTGATGAAACAAAGGAAACACCCTAAAATTGATATCGGTTCTTGGAAATAAAGGCATCGACGCGGGGCCGCGTCTTTTAGGGAATTGCACCAATTGCTCCCAACTGGACCCCGCTCCCAACTGGGACCCGCTCCCAATAAGGTTCCGCACTAGAATAATCTACTCTAAAGTGTTGTCAAGTAAAATGGCATTCTAACATAGCCAAACCTATAAAGGCTTGTCATAGAACAACACAAACTTGCTATCTAATATTTATGTCTGCTGATTCCTTTATGTGACAGAATACAGGCAACTAATTAGACACTAAACAACGTAAACCGGAAGTGAATCGATTCGAACTCGCATAGGCTTATCTTTGTTTACTATAAAAGCCAGTTTTGAGATCATCTGTTTACAACAACGATGTACGCATACACTTTAATGCAGCTGCTAAGGCCGGGTCGTAGATCGACGTACATCTCCGTTCAGGATTGTACAACCATGTACAACAGAGTTTGATATCAAATCTTAATCGAACTTCTCCCAATCGTGATATGTCAGAATCTGTTTTATTTATTCATATTGTGCTGTAATATAAGGTTACAACTGAAACAAAGTTCTGCAGGGAATCAGTATAATCGTTAAAGAATGTGGCTGGCTTAATCAGGGCCGTATTGTTCTTAAGACTGACTAGGCTGAATGAAGTCTAGGAGACCCGTCAATTTATTATATATTTTTAGCAACGCCTTAAAGATACAACGGTTATAAGCAATTTGCGCTCTGGCCTATAGTGATACGTGTATCTATGTATTTATCGATATATAAACTCCCATAAGTAGCATGGGGCGCCTCCGTGGTCTAGCGGTAACGTGTTGGACCACAGATCACTACCACCCGTGTTCGAATCCCGGCGTGGGCATATCTGAAGGTTGTTTCGTCTTTCACTTCGTCTCATTACCTTTGGAGGTCGCTTGGCCCATTTAGCCTACCTTGTGCACAAACATGGCCGTAAAAAATCAATCATCATCATCATCACCCATAAGTAGCATATATATATATATATATATATATATATATATATATACAATAACAGCCTTACTACGTTACACCGGTGACCTATCAACTAACAATGGCGATGTGTTATTTAGGTATGAGTTCTATATTATGTCTGTATTAGAACTTGCGGCATGATGTCAAATAACTTTCGACAACTTACGAAGTCGTAAATCATGCTCGAATTATATGTCGTCTCCGTATATATGCATCTAACACTCAAAACATAAAGCAAACATTTTGCGTAACAATTTAAAATTTGAAAGAAAAAACCCCAATCACACAACCTTGATATTACAGTGTATATGTCTAAGCCGGCTTTAAGTGACGAGATAACACAGCTCAAATGAAGAATGACATAGAAATGTTGCGTGATATTTAATTATAAATGAAAGGAAGATGTTTTTAAAACTTTTATTTTATATTCATGCTATAACATACCATGCTTTATGAAATGTCCCAGAAACAGCACAAAGGGAACAACAGGATCAACTATTAGCGTTTGACAGATGTTCAAATATTAATTTTCAGATCAAAACGCACAGCGTCTTTCGTCTTACTACCCGTTAGATGATCACATCGACAATGGACAGTTTTATATTTTGCTATATTGTTCGTGACATATATTTCGGATAATATTATGGTCTGAGTATTTCCAGCTCTCGAAATCCATTATTTCCTTGGTTGTTTTCACAATCGACCCCCGAAATATTGACGTAATCGGTTAACACGGGAGTGATGTAGTGCACTTCTTCTGGATCACCACCACACCGTAGCCAATTAGATTCAGTACTACATCGGTGTGTTATCTGTAAATCAGAAGAAAACAATTCTATCACAAAAAAAAGGATATTAGTTGGGGTGATTTTAAACACAAAAAGAGATGCAGCAACAGCAGAAAAAAACAAACCAACGAAATGTCACTAGAAATACTCTCCACGGTTTGATTTTTTAAATCTATTTTCCGGCGAAAGACACATGTTTGTTATGTTTTACCTTCTGTTCTGATCCATCGCTGAACGACAGTTTTAGTTCGGAAAACTGAGATCGTCCGGCACACCTCCACCATATTTTGATCATCGCCACCAGTTGTAAGGCATCGAGGTTCAGCTTAATCCACTGATTATTGTCTGACAGACTAGCCGCCCATTCCCTTCCTGAACCTGGGGTCAGCTCACCATCGTAAACGTTGCCACAAATATAATTCTGGTTGTCAAACGTGCTCGACGAACAAGAAATAATTTCCAATTTGCTGGGTCCTGAAATTCAATTATACAACAATCTACAAAACGTATAAAATGATGATGTGATGATTATAGGTGTTGCGCGGCCACTTTTGTGCATATGGTAGGCTAAGTGGGCCGAGCAATCTCCAAAGGTAAGCACGGGCGTAGACATACACATATAACTATATAAGGACGTAGAAGGGCACATACTGAAACCTCTTAAACCTAGAGTATACCACAAATCGGAATCATTTCTAAACTGGCCAATCAGCGGAGATGTACTTCCGTTTAAAAACATTTTAAACACCATTTTATGCCACAAACGTAAACATTGTATAATTCGCTGCTGCCATATTATCCTCTGATTCCGTCGTGCCGAAATGAACCACGTTTCTCCCTTTATCTAAAAGGACATTGTATTTTATATTACCTTACATAAATGATTGAGTTTTTTTTTAATTCTGCAAAACCAATACGTATATGGAGATAATCGGTACCCTCTGTTGTCCTAGAAATACATAGTAATTGTTTTCTTCTGTTCTTCTAAAGTTTTGTGATATATATATATATATATATATATATATATATATATATATATATATATATACACACACACAA
>Ga0256913_10000577_pt1 | contig 19131 bp, 15 predicted proteins | sample Axial_MatmetaG_FD_185970 | JGI IMG/M metagenome (GOLD analysis project Ga0256913, IMG submission 185970) | Deep-sea worm associated microbial mat communities from Axial Seamount, Juan de Fuca Ridge, Pacific Ocean - Axial_Mat | ecosystem: Environmental > Aquatic > Marine > Oceanic > Microbial... | reverse complement strand
CAAAATCAATACCTTCAGGATTTGAGTTTGTGTCAACCATTGCAAATACTGGTATTCCCAGACGTTGAGCTTCGCGAACTGCGATTTTTTCTTTCAAAACATCAACTACAAAAAGAGCAGCCGGCAAACGGGTCAAATCTGAGATACTACCTAAGATTTTTTCAAGTTTAGCACGTTGTCTGGTAATTTGTAATCTCTCTCTTTTCGAAAGGTTTGTCCAACTTGGTTCGTTTGCCATTTTATCGATGGCAATCATTTTTTTCACCGCTTTACGGATTGTTGGAAAGTTGGTAAGCATTCCTCCCGGCCAGCGTTCAGTAACATAAGGCATTCCTACCTCTTTTACTAAATCTGAAACCAAATCTTTTGCTTGTTTTTTTGTTGCAACAAATAAAATTCTACGACCCGATTTTGCAATTTGTTTAATTGCAGCGGCAGCTTCGTCGATTTTTACAATTGTTTTTTGGAGGTCAATAATGTGGATTCCGTTTTTCTCCATGAAAACATAAGGTTCCATGTTCGGGTTCCACTTTCTTTTCAGGTGACCGAAATGTACACCTGCATCTAATAATTCCTGAAAATTTGTTTTTGGCATCTGTTTACTTTTTTTATGTTCCTAAAAGCAACCATTGAGTAGTCCCGCCCTGGCGGGAGTCACAATCGTTTTAGACCCATATAATTTAAAAATAATTTTAACGTTTTGAGAATTGGAAACGTTTCCTGGCTTTTGGTTGCCCCGGTTTTTTCCGTTCCACTTCGCGAGGGTCTCTGGTTAAAAAGCCTGCTGCTTTTAACTGCGACCTTGATTCTGAATCGATATTAATTAACGCACGAGAGATAGCCAAACGTAAAGCTTCTGCCTGACCTTTCGAGCCACCACCATCGAGGTTTACCTTAATATCATATTTCTCCTGAACTTCAAGCAGGTTTAATGGTTGCAAAACAATGTATTGCAATGTTGTAGCCGGGAAATAATCTTTAAAATCTCTTTTATTTACAGTAATATTTCCTTTGCCTTCGCTTACGTAAATACGCGCTACTGCCGATTTTCTACGTCCTATTGTGTTTACTATTTCCATCTTGTTTATTTAAGAGTATCTAAATCAACAACTTTTGGTTTTTGAGCTTCATATTTGTGCTCAGCACCAATTACCACATGCAGGTTGGTAAATAATTTCCTGCCCAACTTGTTTTTAGGGAGCATTCCCCGAACAGCTTTTTCAACCAAACGTTCCGGATATTTTGCTAAAATATCGGTTGGCGTTTGTTTACGTTGTCCTCCCGGATATCCTGTATGGCGAATGTAAATTTTATCGCTCATTTTTTTACCCGTTAGCACTACTTTTTCTGCATTGATAACAATTACGTTATCACCACAATCGACATGTGGTGTATACGATGCTTTGTATTTCCCTCTTAGGATTTTGGCAACTTTACTTGCCATACGTCCTAAAACAAGACCTTCGGCATCAATAACAACCCACTCTTTGGTGACTGTCGCCTTATTTGCCGAGATTGTTTTATAACTAAGTGTATCCACTTTTTTTAAATTTTATTGTATTAACACTTGTGATTCACCCGGAGATGGAATTTTATCGCAACGGAATAATATTAATAAAAATCCTTTACTCTAAGTAAATCAACTATTTACACTCCTTATTTCTAAGGATAATAATCGGGACTGCAAAAGTATTCCCTTTTTTCGTATTTCCAAAAAATAGCAATTAATTTTTTGTCGTATTAAGTGGTTGTTAACTAAAAACCTGGGATGCCCTGTAAATAACAGAACTAAAATAGTTTTCGGGGTGAAAAAATTTCAGTTTTTGACCTATATTTTTTTACATTTGTTGAATGTGATTTTTTGCTCGTTCAAATGAGAAATTCAAAACCAAAAAAAATAAAAAGACGAATCTTCAATTCCTGGATTACTTCATTAATAAGTATCTCGCTTGTTCTGTTAATGGTTGGAATGCTCGGACTGATAGTTATTAATGCAACAAAATTAACCGAGTATGTCCGCGAAAAAATTGGATTTACACTTGTTTTAAACGACAATATTAAACAGGTTGAAATTGACCGGTTGCAAAAAATCTTAAATGCGGGCGACTTTGTCAAATCGGTTCGTTACATCGATAAAGAGACCGCAGCAAAAGAATTAACAGCCGATTTGGGCGAAGATTTTACAGGATTTCTCGGATTCAATCCACTTTTTGCATCGCTCGAAATTAAACTGTTTGCCAAATATATTCAGCCCGACAGTTTATTAATTCTTGAACGGCAATTTATGGAATATCCGCAGGTAAAAGAAGTTTATTATCAGAAAAACCTGGTAAACGTAATTAATAAAAATGTGGGCCGGTTAAGTTTGGTATTAATTATTATAAGTGGTTTATTAACTTTTATTTTTGTTGCCCTTATTAATAATACCATTCGTATTTCGGTTTACTCGCAAAGGTTTACAATTAATACAATGCAAATGGTGGGAGCCACAAATGCATTTATCAGGAAACCTTTTTTACAACAAAGTATTTTCCTTGGAATTTACGGTGCAATGGTGGCAAACACACTTCTGTTTATTGCCATACATTCGTTTCGAAAAGAGATTCCCATTTTTTCTACCGCAAACGATATTACAACTTTAGGATTCGTTTTTCTATTGGTTCTAATACTCGGAATCTTCATTTCGGCAACATCAACTTACCTTGCTGTAAATAAATTTTTAAGATTGAAATTCGATGAATTGTTTTATTAGTTATCTTTACCGCCTCAATTTTAATAAAAATGGCTAAAAAAGAGATAAAAGAGACCGGGTTCGCTCTCGGAAAAGAGAATTACAAATTAATGGCAATCGGGTTTGCTATTATTGTTATTGGATTTATTTTACTGTCAGGTGGCGGAAGCGACGACCCGAATGTTTTTAGCGAGGAGTTATTCAGTTTCAGGCGGTTAACCATTGCTCCAATATTCTTATTCGTAGGTTTTATTTTCGAAATTTACGCTATAATGAAAAAACCTAAAGACGACAATTAATCTTATTTTTTATGAACGAATTTCAAGCGCTGATTCTTGGAATCCTTCAGGGTCTTACCGAATTTCTGCCGGTTAGTTCAAGCGGGCATCTCGAAATCGGGCACGCTTTGTTAGGAGACAATTCTACCAACAATTTGCTTTTTGCGGTGGTTGTACACGTTGCAACGGTACTCAGCACCATTGTTGTTTTCCGAAAAGATATTTTTACGCTGATAAAAGATTTGTTCGAATTCAAATGGAACGAATCGACAATTTATGTTTCGAAACTGGTGTTTTCAGCGCTCCCTGTTTTGGTGCTCGGGCTCTTTTTTAAAGACGAAATTGAACAACTGTTTGTGGGTAATTTAGTACTGGTTGGAAGTATGCTTTTATTGACCGCACTCCTTTTGGGACTTACCCATTTTGTAAAAAAAGGCGACGGACAAATAACATATCTTAAAGCATTTCTGATAGGAATTGCACAATCAATTGCAGTTATCCCGGGCATTTCGCGAAGTGGCGCAACAATTGCTACCGGGCTTCTGCTTCAAACCAAAAAAAATGAAATTGCACGGTTCTCTTTTTTAATGGTACTAATTCCCATAATTGGAGCTGCATTTCTCGACATTACAAGTGGCGAAGTTACTTCCGACACATCAATAGGAACGTTACCTTTACTGGTTGGTTTTGTGGCAGCGTTTGTTTCGGGACTTCTGGCGTGCTCGTGGATGATTAAAATTGTAAAACGCGGCAGCTTAATTTATTTCGCAATTTATTGTTTGATTATTGGTCTTATTGCTATCTTTGCAGCCTGATTTTTTAAGATTTTCACAAATCATTGAAATATAGAGTCTTGCGAATGCCGGAATTCAAAAAAACGTACGATTTTTTAAGTGGAGAGGTTTTATTGTTTGATAAAGACCCGGATTGGACTTCGTTTGATTTGGTAAACAGGGTGCGAAATACATTGTGCCGAAAAATGGGAATCAAGAAAATGAAGGTAGGACACGCCGGCACACTCGACCCGCTTGCCACCGGATTACTGATTTTATGTACCGGAAAATCGACAAAAAAAATTGAATCTTTTCAAAATAAAGAAAAAGAATATACGGCAACTTTAAAACTGGGCGCAACCACTCCTTCGTTCGATATGGAAACCGAAGAGGATAGCAAAAAAGATACTTCGCACATTACCGAGGAGCTGATTAATGAGACAATTGAGATGTTTAAGGGAGAGATTGAGCAAATACCCCCCATCTTTTCGGCTGTAAAAATTAAAGGTAAACGCGCATTTAACTACGCAAGAAATGGCGAAGATGTAAAACTTCGTCCGCGGAAAATTGTTATAAGTAAAATTGAAGTTGAATCGGTTGAGTTACCGTTCCTGAAAATAAGGGTTGAATGCAGTAAAGGAACATACATTAGAGCTCTTGCCCGCGATATTGGCAAGCAATTAAAATGCGGTGCTTATTTAACCGAATTACGACGAACGCGAATTGGAGATTTTAATGTGGAAGATGCATTTAACGTTGAATTTTTTCTTGAAAATTTAAATTTATCTGAAACTATTTAACTATTTCGCCGTAAAACGAAATCTTTAAAACAAAAACCAACAAACTTAAGTAAGTTTGCCAATTGAAAAAAACGCATATTAAATAGAATAATTACGGTTTATAACAGTCTGATAACCGGTGCGAAACAAAAATAGTTTCAACCCACTCCGGTTACCCGACATAAAAAAAAGAAATATATGAAACTATCGAAATTCAAGTATGAGTTAGATCCACAAAAGATTGCGTTACATCCTGCCGATAACAGGGACGAATCGAAATTAATGGTATTGAACAGAAAAGAGAGAACCATTGAACACAAATTATTTAAAGACCTGCTTGAGTATTTCGACGATAAAGACGTAATGGTATTTAACGACACCAAAGTTTTTCCTGCCCGTTTATACGGGAACAAAGAGAAAACAGGTGCCGAAATTGAAGTTTTTCTTTTACGCGAATTAAACCGCGAACAACGTTTATGGGATGTTCTGGTTGACCCGGCACGGAAAATAAGAATTGGGAATAAACTATATTTTGGTGAAGACGACTTATTGGTTGCCGAAGTAATCGACAATACAACATCGCGCGGTAGAACGTTGCGCTTTTTATTCGATGGTCCATACGATGAATTCAAAAAAACACTCTATGAACTGGGCGAAACACCACTTCCAAAATTTATAAATCGCCCGGTACAACCCGAAGACAAAGACCGTTACCAAACCATTTTTGCAAAACACGAGGGAGCTGTTGCTGCGCCAACTGCCGGGCTGCATTTTAGCCGCGAGTTGCTAAAACGTCTCGAAATTAAAGGTATCGATTTCGAATACATTACACTGCACGTTGGGTTGGGTAATTTCAGAGGTGTCGATGTGGAAGACCTTACAAAACACAAAATGGACTCGGAACAAATCTGGATAAAAGATCCAGCCTGCGAAATGGTAAACAACGCAAAAATGGCAAAGAAAAATGTTTGCGCAGTGGGTACAACTGTAATGCGAACACTCGAAAGCTCAGTTTCTACTCAAGGCTTTTTAAAACCGTTTAGTGGTTGGACCAATAAATTTATTTTCCCTCCCTACGAATTTAGCGTAGCCAATTCAATGATTTCGAATTTCCACCTGCCCTATTCAACACTATTAATGATGGTGGCGGCTTTTGGTGGTTACGACTTTGTAATGGAAGCCTACCAAACTGCAATTAAAGAAGATTACCGGTTTGGCGCCTACGGCGATGCAATGCTGATAATTTAAAGAAGCCCTTCCTAAATCCTCTCCAAGAGAAGGACTTTGGGAAAAAGCAGAATAAAATATTGACCACGGAAACTATTGTTTTCGTGGTTTTTTTATTGGTTTTTTTGTGAACATCTCCGTTTTCCTTTCCGAATTATTATCTTGCGCCAAAATTTTTCGAAAATGGCTAAATTCAATTCTCACACCTGTCCGGTTTGTAACGGAAACGATTTTTCACCCTTTTTATCGTGTACCGATTTTTTTGTCTCGGGCGAACAATTCAGTATAAAACAGTGCAACAGTTGCGGGTTTAAAATTACCGAAGAGATTGAAGACGAAGAAAATATAGGACGCTATTATCAATCGGAGAAATACATTTCGCATTCGAACACAACAAAAGGCGTTGTAAATTCGGTTTACCACCGGGTTCGGAAATATATGCTCGGTCGGAAAAGGCGTTTGGTTGAAAAGGCTGCTGCAACACAAAACGGAAACCTGTTGGATGTGGGTACCGGTACCGGTTTTTTTCTGAATGAGATGCGCGAATACGGCTGGCGGGTAACCGGAATTGAAAAAAGTGATGATGCACGAAAATTTGCAAAATCGGAATTTAACCTCGACAATCTGCCCACCGAAGAACTTTTTAAACTGAAAGAGAAAAGTTACGATGTGGTTTCGTTGTGGCACGTGCTGGAACATATTCACCGGTTAGACGAAAATATGGAAACATTTGCCCGCATATTAAAAGACGATGGGAAACTGGTAATTGCCGTACCCAACCACAATTCGTACGATGCAAAACATTACAAACAGTTTTGGGCTGCCTACGATGTGCCGCGCCACATCTGGCATTTTGCACCCGCACAAATAAAACAGTTCGGCAAAAAACACGGATTTAAACTGGTAAGTTTACATACTATGCCTTTCGATTCGTTTTACGTTTCGATGCTTAGCGAAAAGTATAAAAAAGCATCACTCGCCTTTTTAAAAGGTATTTTTCACGGTACAATTTCGTGGATGGGAAGTTTGCTAAACCGCGGAAAATGCAGCTCGGTTATTTATGTTTTCGAAAAGTGTTAATTCAAAGTATAATTATACAAATCGCCGCCTTTGCTACCCACAACCAGATTTAACTGCCCCGAACTTTTCGAGAGTTTACCAATGCTAAATTCGCTGTTACCCTGTAACGGAAATCCTTCGTGTAATTTTCCCTTTGGTTCGAAAAGATAGATGCGGTTGGTTGCCGTTTCGGTAACGCCAATCTTTTTTAGTTTCGACGAGAAAGAGTAGATATTTGGTTTAATTGTGATTGCTGTTTTAAATTTATACGAGAACAGTTTTTTCCCCTTTTCGTCCATCACTTTTAACTCGTTTCCATCAACAAAAATAAAGTCGGGAATTCCGTTTCCGTTTAAATCGGCAACGGTAAAAAAGTGGTTTTCGCTAAATCTTGCTGTTTTCTTTTCGGCAAATTTCCCGTTAAAATAGATATAGAAAACTTTTCCCGTTTTATCGGTGGCAACAATTTTGGGTGTGCCGTTTAAATTCAACACCAACGGGTTTTTCGAGTTCTCGAACTTTGCCGTTGTATTAACACGGGTTTCACCTTTTCGGTTCTGAATATAAATATGCGACGCATCTTTAAAAACAATGTAATCTTTGTTGTTCACCCTAAAATGTTGTACCGGTGTTGTAACCGCATGGTCGGTTTTCCCGAATTTCCAACCGGTCAAAACTTTCCCTTCATTATTATATGCAACCACTTTCCGGTTTTCGCACGCCACAAAATAGCGGTATTTACGGTTATTGTCGTAGTCGAAAACGGCAACCCCGTTTGTTGCCGGCGAACTGAATTTTACCGGGAAATGTGCCACATTCTTCCCTGTTCTGTCAATCAGGTAAAGTTTACTTTTTGTATTAAAAAGTAATTGCAACCGACCGTTTCTGAAATAATCGATTTGATAAATTTTCCCTAAAACAGGTTCGCCAATTGCCACACTCCAAAGCACCCGGCCGTCTTTCGAAACCAGGTGCAAATTGTTTTCGGCATCCTGAAAAACTACCTCGCGGTTTGCTTTGTCGCGGTGATTAATAACAATTTGCGGCTTGGTAATTATTTCGCTGCCAATGCTGCTTTGCCATGTTGTTTGCGCCTCCTCTTCAACTTCGTTGTTAAACGACAAAAGAACCGAATTAAACGAAACCCCTTTTTCGCAAACTACCTGCCAGTTAACGGCTTTAAATTTCTGTACGTTCTCTCTGAAATTCTCAAACCCCTTCGCAATGTCGGTATTAAAAACATCTTTGTTCAGACTAAAAACACGATTAACATTGATGTACGAATTTATATTTGCACGATTTGCAATCTCGTCTCTAAATTTCGAATAGAGAATATCTTTATCGAGCGACGACTCTAAAACCATATTGTACAGATAATTTTGCAACCCATTTTGCGTGTTACAAAAAACAAGCGAGTTATCGTAAAATACTGCAAATCGGGCACTCACTGCATCGAATGGTTTTCCAAGCCAGATACCGGGAAACGACGGATATGGAAATTTATAAACCGTAAAACTATTTTGCGCGTCAACTTCAAAATGCGACTTCAAACTATTCAGCTCCACTTTTTTTCGTTTCGAATAGGTGGCAAGCAAGCTGTTTAACTCTGTTTCGGCATCGGTTTTTCCGTTGGTCTGAATTATAAACAGTGTTGTCTTTTTACTGGTTTCGGTTGGTATTGCAGTGGTGGCAACAATCACCTCGTTTTTTACCAAATTCTGAAATGTTTTTTTGAAATCGGTTCGGAAACCGGTCTCCATCTTTTTAATCCGGTTCTCGCGTTTATAGTACGTGTCGGTATGTAAAAAATACTTTTCGAGATTTTCGAAAAAGAGCGTTTTATCAGAAAAGGCGTAACTGGTAAAAAACGATGTATTTTTCGGAAGTACACGGTCGGCGTGAAAACGCACCGGCTCCTGCCCGTTAAAAACCGAAAGAAAGTGGTTGAGCGAATCGGTGGAAGTTGAAATTCCGTTAAATGCAATTTCGTTTTCGTTAAGTTTAACATCCAGCTCTGTCCAGGCGGCAAAATTCCGAAACCCCTTAAAACTGTTTTTAAAACTATTTCTTATTTTCTCCCCGAATTCGTTGGTTTTAACCGACGAGCGGTTATTTAACCAAAGTGCAACCAAATCGGGAAAAGTTTGATGGTTGATGTACCACGACAAACCCGACTGCGACGAAACGGTTTTATTCACCTTCGAAAAAAACATATCGTCGGAAATACTTTGGGTATTTAACTGGCGGATGCACTGCTCTACAAGTAGCACTTTCGGACTTGCAATAAACAGCCCGTCGGTAAAACAAAAATGAAATGATTTTTTACTTTCCGATGAATTTATGTTGGTAATTTTATGTTTGCTGTAATCGGTTTCGGTAAACGAAAACTGTTTGTCAGAATAAAAAACCGATAAGAATTTGCCGAGTGCTTTTTGTTTGCTGCTACTTTCTGCCTTCATAATTATTAAAGGGAAAATACCTTTGTCGCCCACAAAATCGAAAGCAAGAATCATCGGTTCGTTTTGCAAGCTTTTTTGAATGTTTTCGTTATTTTGAATAAGCGAATCCATTAATGCCACTTTGCTGAGAAACAGAATATCGTTCTCCATTGCAATCAAATCCTTAACCGCCGCGTTGTCGACCGGAATCGATTTTAACGCACTCAGTTCAACAAAAACGGGTGCTCCCACCGGTACTGCTTTGTACATCGATGTCTCTTTTGTAAAGAGTGTTTCGTCGTTCGACAAGTAGATAAAGCCTGCAACTGCGGCAAGTACGATTAATAATGTTATTATCAGATTTCTTTTCATTTTTGTCGGGTTTTCACAAAAGTACGAAATAGAGAACGTTATGAATTGTATTTTTTGTTTATTAAATGAAACACCGATTGTTAATAAACTTTACTGCGTTGTATAAAAAAGAAAAAGGCCGGAAAATTCCGACCTCTATTAAATTATATAATCTTTTCTTTTACAACTGCTTAGCCACTTCTATTTCGTGATAAGCTTCAATGTGGTCGCCCACTTTTATATCGTTATATTTTTCGATGTTTAATCCGCATTCGTAACCATTTTTCACCTCTTTTACATCTTCTTTAAAACGTTTTAACGAGCCAAGCACTCCGGTGTAAATTACAATTCCGTCGCGGATAATTCTGATTTTTGCATTACGGCTAATTTTACCATCGCGGACCAAACAACCTGCAACAGTTCCCACTTTGGTAATTTTAAATACTTCGAGCACTTCAACGGTACCCAGAATTTCCTCTTTAATTTCGGGCGACAACATGCCTTCCATTGCCGTTTTAATCTCGTTAATAGCATCGTAAATAATCGAGTATAAACGAATGTCGATTTGCTCTTTTTCGGCCAATTTCCGTGCATTTAACGACGGGCGCACCTGGAACCCAATAACAATTGCCTCCGAAGCCGCAGCCAAAAGAATATCCGATTCCGAAATCTGCCCAACAGCTTTGTGCTTAATATTTACCTGAATTTCTTCAGTCGATAGTTTTATTAACGAATCGGAAAGTGCTTCGATAGAACCGTCCACGTCACCTTTTACAATCAGGTTCAACTCCTGGAAGTTTCCAATTGCAATACGTCGTCCGATTTCGTCGAGTGTAATGTGTTTCTGTGTTCTCAGTCCCTGCTCGCGTGCCAGTTGCTCTCGTTTATTCGAAATGTTCCGGGCTTCGCGTTCGCTATCCATCACATTAAACTTATCGCCGGCCTGCGGTGCTCCGTTCAGTCCCAAAATAATAACAGGTTCTGCCGGGCCAACACTCTCGATGCGTTGGTTTCGCTCGTTAAACATTGCTTTTACATGGCCATAATACTGACCGGTAATTATTATATCACCAACTTTCAGCGTTCCGCTTTGCACTAACATTGTAGCAACATATCCACGTCCTTTATCTAATGACGATTCAATAATTGTTCCCTGTGCATTTTTATTTGCATTGGCTTTCAGCTCCAGCATTTCGGCTTCGAGCAATACTTTTTCAAGCAAATCGTCGATGCCAATTCCGTTTTTGGCCGATATATCGTGCGACTGATATTTACCACCCCACTCTTCAACAAGGTAATTCATTTCAGCCAGCTCTTTTTTAATTCTTTCGGGGTCGGCGCCCGGTTTGTCTATTTTGTTGATTGCAAAAACAATTGGCACACCTGCTGCAGCAGCGTGATTAATTGCCTCAACAGTTTGAGGCATCACGTTGTCGTCGGCAGCAACAATAATAATTGCAATGTCGGTAACCTGCGCTCCCCTTGCACGCATAGCAGTAAATGCCTCGTGGCCGGGAGTATCCAGGAAAGTAATTTTTTTACCATCCTTCAAACTCACGTGGTAAGCACCAATGTGCTGGGTAATTCCACCCGCCTCACCGGCAATTACGTTTGTACTTCGAATGTAATCGAGCAACGAAGTTTTACCGTGGTCGACGTGTCCCATAACAGTTACAATCGGCGGACGTGGTTTCATATCTTCCTCATTGTCCTCTTCCTCATCAATTGCCTCCTGAATTTCGACACTTACAAATTCAACTTTAAATCCGAACTCTTCGGCCACTACCGAAATTGTTTCTGCATCGAGACGCTGATTGATTGAGACGAACAGTCCCAGACTCATACACGACGAGATAACCTCTGTTACAGAAACATCCATCATTGTAGCAAACTCGGCTACCGATACAAACTCGGTAACTTTCAGAATTCCCTGTTCTTCTATTTGTTTCTCAATATCGGCTTGTATCTTTTCGCTAACAGCCGCTCTTTTATCGCGACGATATTTTGCTCCTTTATTACTTTTTCCTTTCGATGTTAAACGAGCGAGAGTATCTTTAATTTGCTTTTGTACATCTTCTTCGTTAACCTCTCTTTTTAGTTGCCGTTTCTTTTTACCTCCCTGCTTATTTACAGTGAAGTTGCCTCTCGGTCTGTCTCCGGGTTTTCTTTCAACATTAACTTTACCCGTATCTTTTTGAATTCTTTTTCTGCGTTTTTTTCGCGACGAACCTTCGCTCTGTTCGCTTCCTTTGGCAGGTAAATCAATTTTTCCCAAAACGGTTGGGCCATCAAGTTTTCCGGCTTTTGCCTTAATTACATCTACCTTTTTACCTTTTCCCTGACGCTCGTTGCCACCTCTATTTACATGTTTTTGCTTTTGCCGCTCTTTGCGTTCTTTCTCTTTCTCCTCTTTCGATTTTTTTGCAGGACGGGTTTTCTGATTGATATTTTTCAAATCGATTTTACCAACCACTTTTACCTCATCAACTTTTGGAATGTCTGCTGCAACTATCTCTTCTTCCACTTTTTCAGGAGCTACTTCTGCTTCCGGTTCTTTTTTCTTCTCTTTCTTCGTTTCTTTAACCGGCTCCTTTTTCGTTTCAGCTTTTACCTCTTTTGCTGGTTCTGCTTTGGCTTTTTCTTTTTTCTTCGATTCAACAGGTTTTTCGGCCTTTACCGGCTTCTCTGCTTTTTTCTTCGGTTTCGAGAATTGACCCAAATCAATTTTCCCAAGTACTTTAACCTTCTCTTCTTTTTCTGCCGGTTTCTCTTCTTCAACCGGTTTCTTCTCTACTTTGGGCTCAGGTTTTTTAATCTCAGGTTTTTCAACTTTAACCTCAGCAACAGGCTCCTCCTTTTTCTCCTCCTCTATCGGCTCGCCATCAGGATTATCGATACTGATAACCTCTTTTTTCGGACGGTGGCTTTTTAAACTAATTTTTTCCGATTCCTTCTTTAAAGAGATATCTACTTTATACTCTTTTTCGAGAAGTTGTACGGCTTCCGCAGTAACTTTAGTGTTAGGATTTGAATCGATATCGAATCCTTTTTTATGCAACGACTCAACGATAGTATGAATACCTACGTTAAACTCCCGTGCAAGTTTACTAAGCCTTATTGATTTGCCTGCTACCATAAAAATACTTTTTCTTTACTTTTCAATGTTAAAATATCTCTTTACAATTTTGGCTAATTGCCGGTACTGCAAAGTACTTTTAACCAATTTATTCAAATTCCGATTTTAAGATACTCAACACGTGGTCGATAGTCTCTTCTTCTAAATCGGTACGTTTTATCAAATCGGCACGGGGAATATTCAGCACATTTTTTGCCGAATCGCACCCGATTGCTTTTAATGCATCAATTACCCAGTCCTCAATTTCATCGGTAAACTCATCTAAGTTTACATCCTCATCATCCTCTTCCATTTCGCGGTAAACGTCAATTTCGTAACCGGTGAGCTGACTTGCCAGGCGAATATTCAATCCACCTTTACCAATTGCCAGCGAAACTTCTTCGGGTTTCAAATAAACTTCAGCTTTCTTATCGTCTTCTAAAAGTTTAATTGAATTTATTTTTGCCGGGTTTAACGCCCGCTTAATAAACAGTTGTGTATTTGCCGAGTAATTAATTACGTCGATGTTTTCGTTACGCAACTCACGTACAATTCCGTGAATTCTCGAACCTTTCATTCCTACGCAGGCGCCAACCGGGTCAATTCGTTCGTCGTACGATTCGACAGCAACTTTTGCACGTTCGCCCGGTACCCGAACAATGTTTTTAATGGTAATTAATCCATCGAAAATTTCAGGAATCTCGAGTTCGAACAGACGCTCTAAAAATGCGGGTGCTGTTCGCGACAAAATAATTAACGGGTTGTTGTTCCGCAATTCTACTTTGTAAACAATTGCGCGAACATTATCGCCTTTACGGAAATAATCGGATGGAATTTGCTCCGACTTCGGAAGAATCAACTCATTGTCTTCGTCGTCTAAAATCAAAATCTCTTTTTTCCAAACCTGATAAACTTCTCCGGTTACAATGTCACCGATTTTGCTTTTGTATTTGCTGTAAATATGGTCTTTTTCAAGTTCCATAATTTTACTGGCCAGATTCTGCCTAAGGTTTAAAATAGCGCGTCGTCCAAAATCAACCAGTTTTACTTCGTCGGTAACTTCTTCGCCCACTTCGTAATCTTCGTCAATTTTCTGTGCTTCGGTAAGGGTAATTTCCGCATTCGGGTCTTCAAATTCATCGTCCTCAACCACCACACGGTTTCTCCATATTTCGAAATCGCCTTTGTCGATGTTAATAATAATATCGAAATTCTCGTCGGTTTCGTATTGTCTGATAAGTACGCTTCTGAATACATCTTCAATAACGCTCATCATTGTCGCTCTGTCAATGTTTTTCAGCTCTTTAAACTCAGCAAATGAATCTATCAGATTTATATTTTCCATCTCTCAATACTTTATTTAAACGAAATTACCGCTTTCGCGCTTTTAATTTCATCGTATTTTAAACTATGTTTTCTTACTATCAATTGTTTTTTCTTGTGGCCTTCCACTTTCTCTCTCGTCGATGTTTCCAGAACAAAACCTGCATCATCGGTTTCGAGTAAAGCTCCTTCAAGTTTATTTCCGTCGGCGGTAACTACTTCTATATTCCGGCCGGTGTATTTAATGTACTGCTCTTTCACTCTGAACCCTTCGGTCAGTCCGGGCGACGAAACGTGCAGTTCAAAATCTTCCTCTTCGCGGTCGAAACTATGTTCAACATGTCGGCTAATTGCAACACACTGCTCAATTGTCAACCCATCAAAATTGTCGACAAAAACATTTATTACGTTTCTTTCGTTCACCGTAACATCAACCAGAAACATCTTCTCTTCCAGTCGTTCTTTAACCAAACTTATTACCTGTGCCTTGTCTATCATTAATTACCTTCAACAAAATAGGAGACCAGAGGCCTCCTAAAAACTCGTTTTAGAAAAATCACCGCAAAAATAGTAATTTAATCCAATAAACCCAAAAATCTCACGGTTTATAAAGTACTGATTTTAAAGAAAAATAACGTGGGAAAGAATCGAAAAACGGCTAAATCTACATCACCAATTTCCTACATTCAGAAACTTCCTGTTTTCAATTTGCTAAAGTTTTGTACTTTTGAGTTATACGAACAAAAATAATTTGTGACTCAAATTCAATTAAATAAAAAGAAAATCATTAACGACCCGGTTTTTGGTTTTATTAATTTACAATCAGAATTGGTTTTCGATTTGGTTGAACACCCAATGTTTCAGCGCCTTCGAAGAATTAAACAATTAGGATTGTCGTACCTGGTTTTTCCGGGTGCCAACCATACGCGTTTCGAACACGCCATTGGAACCACCCATTTAATGCGGCAGGCCATTTCGGTTTTGCGTTTAAAAGGAGTTGAAATTTCGGAAGATGAAGCGGATGCAGTTACCGTTGCAATTTTGTTGCACGACATCGGGCACGCTCCGTTTTCGCATGTGCTGGAAAATACGCTGGTCGATATTTCGCACGAAGAAATTTCGCTTTTATTAATGAATGAACTCAACCGGCAATTTAACGGAAAACTGGATTTAGCCATCGAAATATTTACCAACCGGTATAGAAAAAGATTCTTGCACCAACTGGTATCCAGTCAGTTAGACATGGACAGGCTCGACTACCTGAGTCGCGACAGTTTTTTTACCGGTGTGGTTGAAGGCACGGTTGGAATAGAACGTATTATTAAAATGCTAAATGTTTGGGACGACCAACTTGTGGTTGACGTAAAAGGAATTTATTCGATTGAGAAATTTCTTATTTCGCGAAGACTGATGTACTGGCAGGTTTATTTGCACAAGACAGTTGTTTCGGCCGAGTTCCTGTTAATTAACGTTTTAAAACGGGCAAAAGAGCTGGCAGCTTCAGGCACTCCGGTTTTTGCAACACCCACGCTCGATATTTTTTTAACTCAAAAATTAACTTCGAAAGAGTTCGGCAACAACACATTAATTGCGGGTAAAAATATTCTAACCTGGTATGCACTACTCGACGATAACGACATTATGGTTTCGGTAAAAGAGTGGCAAAACCATTCCGATTTTGTACTCTCGTCGCTGGCAAAAAGGCTAAATAGCCGAAAGCTTTTTAAAACCACACTGCAAACAAAACCGGTTTCGAAACTGTTAACAGATAAAATTATAAATAAGATAAGTACACAAATTACACACGACAAAACGCTGGCCGGGTATTTTTTAATGACAGGGGAGATTACAAATAGTGCCTACAATTATCGCGACGAGAGTATTCTTGTACTTGACAAGAACGGAAAACTAAGCGATATCGGACAAGCCTCGGATATCAATTTTTCGGCACTGGGTAAAATGGTACGCAAGTATTACCTGTGTTACCCAAAAGAATTGGACATTAAATAGTTTAAAACTATATTTGCATCGCCAAAAAAACATAAAATGAAACAAGCATTTAAATTTCATTCACATAAGAATCTGATTATCTGCGAGTTCTTCCGATGTATGTCGGGATTGCGAAAAAATAAAACAATTGTAAGCACATGAATTTTAAAGCCAAAGAGATTGCAGAGTTCCTAAAAGGAGAAGTCATTGGTGATGAGGAAGTTAGAGTGTCGAATGTCTCAAAAATTGAGGAAGGGAAACCGGGAACTTTAGCGTTTCTAGCTACCTTAAAATACGAAAACTATATTTACAATACCAAAGCTTCTATTGTTTTGGTAAACCGCGATTTTGTTCCAAAAGAAAAAATTAATTCAACCTTAATTAAAGTCGACGATGCTTATCAGGCATTTGCTTCGCTGTTAGATTTATACGTACAGTCGAAAATGCTGACAAAAGTTGGGATAGAACAACCAAGTTTTATCGATGAAAGCACAACTTACGGCGAAAACATTTATGTTGGCGCATTTGCCTACGTTGGGAAAAATTCAAAAATCGGAAAAAACGTAAAAATTTATCCACAAGTTCATATTGGCGATAATGTTACCATTGGCGACAATTGTACGCTTTATGCAGGAGTAAAAATATACGACGACATTGTTGTAGGGAACAACTGCGTTCTGCATGCCAATGCCGTAATTGGTGCCGACGGATTTGGATTCGCACCTCAAGAAGATGGTACTTACAATAAAATCCCCCAAATAGGAAATGTTATCCTGGAAGACAATGTTGACATTGGCGCAAACAGTACAATCGACTGTGGAACAATGGGTTCAACAATCATTCGGAAAGGAGCGAAAATCGACAATCTGGTACAGATTGGACACAACTGCGATGTTGGCGAAAATACCGTTATTGCAGCACAAACCGGATTGGCAGGTACTACGCGGGTTGGGAAAAACTGTAAATTTGGCGGGCAGGTTGGTCTTGCCGGGCACCTTACAATTGGCGACAATGTTTTAATAGGAGCTAAATCGGGCGTACCAAAATCGGTAAAAAGCGATAAAATAATTTTTGGCAGCCCGGCATTCGAGATTAAAGATGCAATGAAATCGATGTCGATTTATAAAAATCTGCCTAAACTTCGCCAGGAAGTTATCCAACTTCAAAAAGAAATTAAAGAAATTAAAAACAAATAACGACTATAATAAAACAGACAATTAATATGGTTGTAAAACAAAAAACATTAGCAAATTCATTTAAAATAGAGGGAAAAGGTTTGCACACCGGTGTAAACGTTACAATGAATTTCTTGCCTGCCCCCAAAAATCATGGATTTAAATTTAAACGGGTAGACGTTGAAGGCGGACCAATTATTGAAGCCGATGTAGATTTGGTAATTGACACATCGCGCGGAACTTTGCTCGAAAAAAACGGTGTGCGGTTGGGAACAATCGAACACGCATTGGCTGCACTTACCGGAATGGACCTCGATAATGTACTTATTGAAGTTGATAACGAAGAAGCTCCGATTATCGACGGCAGCTCGAAATATTTTGTCGAAGCCATTGAAAAAGCCGGAGTTGTTGAGCAAGATGCAGAACGTGAATATTTCGAAATAACAGAGAAAATAGAGATATACGATGAAAAATCGGGGGGCAAATTAATTGCGTTGCCCGACAATGATTACAGTTTAAACGTAATGATTTCGTTTAACTCGAATGTACTGAACAACCAGTATGCAACCCTCGATTCGATAAGTGAGTTTAAAGACGAAATTGCCAACTGCCGTACATTTGTTTTTCTTCACGAATTAGAATTTTTACTGAACAACAACCTTATAAAAGGCGGCGACCTCGACAATGCAATTGTAATTGTCGACCGCGAGATAGAACGCGAAGAGTTAGACCGCCTGGCCGACCTTTTTGCACACGACCGGGTTGAAGTTAAACCACAACAGGGAATTTTTAATAATGTCGATTTGCATTTCGATAACGAATGCGCACGGCACAAACTGCTCGATGTGGTTGGCGATTTAACACTTTGCGGAAAACGCATAAAAGGACGAATAATTGCCACAAAACCGGGACACCGGCCAAATACTATTTTTGCAAAAGCGCTTAAAAAAGCGTACCTGAAAACAAAACGCGGGGCTCCAAAATTCGACCCAAATGCAGAGCCGATTATGGACCAGAAAAAAATAAAAGAACTTTTACCACACCGGTATCCGTTTTTAATGGTCGATAAAATTATGTCGATTTCAGGAAACGAAATAGTTGGCATAAAAAACATTACAGCCAACGAACCTTTTTTTCAGGGACACTTCCCTGATGAGCCGGTTATGCCTGGCGTTTTAATGATTGAAGCAATGGCACAGGTGGGCGGGTTATTGGTTTTAAATTCGCAGAAAGGTAAATTTTCAACCTATTTTATCAGGATTGATAATGTTAAATTCAGAAAGAAAGTTGTTCCGGGAGATGTTCTTGTTTTTAAAATTAATTTAACTTCGTCGATTCGTCGTGGGATTGCAAATGTAAAAGGACTGGTTTATGTTGGAGATAAAGTAGTTGCAGAAGGCGAATTTATGGCACAAATAGTTAAACAAACAGAAGAGAAATAGAAAATATGAAACAACCATTAGCATACGTCCATCCCGATGCAAAAGTTGCTGACAATGTGGTAATTGAACCATTTGTTTCGATTGACCACGATGTTGTTATTGGCGAAGGAACAAGAATTGGGTCGAGTGTTACAATTTTACCGGGAACAAGAATCGGTAAAAACTGCAACATTTTTCCCGGTGCTGTACTTGGGGCAATCCCTCAAGACCTAAAATTCAGGGGCGAATATACAACCGTTGAAATTGGCGATAACAATGTTATTCGCGAATATGTAACCATCAACCGCGGAACCGCATCGAAAGGAAAAACCTGTATTGGAAACAACAACCTTATTATGGCGTATGTACATATTGCACACGACTGTAAAGTAGGAAACAACGTAATTCTCGGGAACAGCACACAGCTGGCCGGCGAAGTTATTGTTGACGATTATGCCATTATTTCGGGAAT
>Ga0256913_10000576_pt1 | contig 19141 bp, 22 predicted proteins | sample Axial_MatmetaG_FD_185970 | JGI IMG/M metagenome (GOLD analysis project Ga0256913, IMG submission 185970) | Deep-sea worm associated microbial mat communities from Axial Seamount, Juan de Fuca Ridge, Pacific Ocean - Axial_Mat | ecosystem: Environmental > Aquatic > Marine > Oceanic > Microbial... | reverse complement strand
AAAAACTTAATCACAGAGTGTGCAAAAGAGCTGTATTCAAACAGAGATACAAACATCATAGATAGAGTTTTTAGAAGTGGTATTATGACAGAAAAAAGTAGCAATACACCAGCTACTACCATATCGCCTTTGTCATATAGCTTCAAAGCTGAGCTGATGACACTTTTGGACTCTAGGGACAAAATCACATCACCAAAATGCTCTATTTGTTTGTGTATCGTTACCATCATGATAGGTGATATCACACCATATATCAGCATTACCAATGCACCCAACGCACTCCAAAATACAAAAATCCTAATAGGTATCAAAAAGTATGCGATTATCACAACCACCAAAGCCAAGATAGAGTATATAGTATATGTTTTGGCTTGTTGTTTGTAGTGAGCTTTTTGGGTGTTTAGTTGGTTTAGTTTTTGTCTATCTTTGTTCTTGTAGAGTCCAAAACTCCAATCTTCTAGTATGGATTTGAGTTTGGTTTGGGCTATATCACTAGCACTCATCATATCTACAATCTTGCTTGTGGTTTGCTCATAAGATTTGGCATTTTTGTAAGCTTTGAAACCAAAAAATACACTACAGCTTATCAGTGCGACCAAAATAAGATTTATCAAAATATTTTTCACTCTACCACCTCAAAATATATCATTATAGTTTTTTGGTAAAAATTGTCATTATCATCACTTATCATAATGTATCTATTTTTACCCACTTTGCATAACCCTTCAAAATTGTCAACTGCCCAACCTCGATGGGAGTTCATCTTGAGTAAAACTTCACTCTTGCACAACCCTTTTTTGCAATCGTTGAGATATACTTTTTTGAGTGTGATTATAAACGGATTGAGTAGTCCACTAAAGGAGCGTTCAAGCACCAAGACATTACCATCATCCATCACCTCTATGGCACTTATAGCACTCTTGGGGTCATTTTCAGCTTTGAAGTGCCACTCTTTGCCTTTTAGAGAGTATATGGTTTGTAGCTTTTTTTTATACTGCTTTAGTGGCCACTCAGCAGCACAGAGCAAACCATATCGATTGTGCCAAGCTAGTGCTTCAAGCTCTTTGTTTTTGCTACGATAGTTTTTGGGATTTTTTAGTTTGTATGGAAGTTTGTATTTTTTGATCAATCTTCCTATCTTTTGGGAGTTTTTGTGAAACCAAGCTACTTTTGGTCTAGCTTCAAAAGAGATAATGAGTCTATTTTTATTATCAAGTGTCATACCTTCACTATCTCGTAACCAAGATTTAAATTTTTTGCCATTTTTTTTACGAAGCTCTACGGCTTTGAGAGGTTTGAGCTTGGAGATTTTATCATCAAATATGGCATCAAATAGATACAATATCCCCTCATCACTTATCATATAGAGTATATGTTTGCTTTTTAGGTATGCCAAGTCAGAAATCTCACTAAACTTATATCCATCTATTTTGGATATTGCTAAATCTTTTTGGTCTAGTATCTTGATGTGATTAAAGCTATCTTTGCTAAAAGATGGAGTGATATCTGTAGTGTATATCTTGGCAAAAGCAATATTGCTTATGATGCTAAAAGCTAAAAGATACCTAATAATCATTTGCTCTTGTCTCTAAACACACTTATAGCAATCCAAATAACAGCGATATCAATAGCCACATCAGCATAGTTAAAGACTGCATAGTTAAATCCACAATGCCACGCTACATAATCTATCACGCCACCGTGGATAAATCTATCATATAAGTTACCTAACGCTCCGCCTAGCAAAAATCCCATAGCTAAGGCATACTTTTGGATAAACTGCTCTTTAAAGGCAACTAAAGTGATAAAAATAATAATAAAGAGTTGGAGCCACTTGAGATACTCTCCTAAAAATGAGAGCATAGAAAATGCTACACCGTGATTGATATGCAACTGCCAATCTATACATTGCCCCGCGTGATAAAAACCATCTAAAAAGAGTGTTTTTATCCCTTGGTCTATGATAAATGTACCAATTAGCGATAGCAAAAATATTGTCATATAGCGTATCAACTAAGTGCCTTTTTGAAAAACTCTTCACACTTAACCATCATTTGCTCTAACTCTTTTTGGTTTTTGCCCTCAAGAAGAAGTCTGATTTTGTTTTCAGTACCTGAGTATCTAAATAGATGTCTCATACCTTTTGACTCTACTTTAGACTTCAACTCATCAAGCCCTTCTATCTCTTCAAATGGTTTTTTCTCATCTATATTTAGATTGACTAATAGTTGAGGGTATGATTCATATGGGTTGAATGCTTCACTAGCTTTTTTGCCTGATATAACTAGATATGCCAAAGCTTGTAACGCACTAGATAGCCCATCGCCTGTTTTAGCATAATCAGAGAAGATGATATGCCCACTTTGCTCCCCTCCAAAGTTGATGCCTTGTTGTTGCATCAACTCAACTACATTTTTATCACCAACTGCACTACGATGAAGCGAAAGATTGTGTGCTTTGAGATACTCATCTAAGCCTTGGTTACTCATCACAGTAGCTACCATACCGTTACCTGTAAGTTTGTTTTGATTATGAAGATGCACAGCTAGTACACCCATAAGCTTATCACCATCTATCACCTCTCCATTCTCATCTACCATTACCAATCTATCTGCATCACCATCTAGTGCTATACCGATATCTGCTCTTTTATCGATAACTACTTTGGCTAGATTTTCAGGGTGCATCGCTCCACAACCTTCGTTGATATTGAATCCATCTGGAGTATTGCCAATCACAAATACTTCAGCACCTAGCTCTTGTAGGATAGTTGGACCCACAATATATCCTGCACCATTGGCACAATCTATAACTACTCTTTTTCCAGATAGTGTCAAGTGTTTTGGGAAAGAATTTTTGATATGTACTATATATCTTCCTATGACATCATCAATTCTTTTTGATTTTCCTATTTTTTTGTTTGTCTCTTGGTGAGATTCTATCAATTCATCATTTTCATAGATTTTTTCAATCTCAATCTCTTTGTCTCTATTTAGCTTATTGCCTTCACAATCAAAAAACTTGATACCATTATCATAGTATGGATTATGACTAGCAGATATCATAATCCCTGCATCACATCTCATATTTTCAGTCAAGAATGCAATTGCAGGTGTTGGCATAGGACCTATTTGAATCACATCAAATCCTACAGCTGTAAGTCCTGATACTATAGCATTTTCTATCATATAGCCACTTCGTCTTGTATCTTTACCTACCAAAATCTTTTTTGTTTTTGCAAATTGTTTGAAATATATCCCTGTTGCCATAGCCAAACGCATAGCACTTATGGCTGTGACTTTGAGACCTGCTTTTCCTCTAACACCATCTGTTCCAAAAAGTTTCACAACTCACCCCTCTTGATAAAAGTTATTCTAATATTCTATCAAAAAAGAATTAATCTTGTGGTTAATTTAATTTTAATCTATTTTTGGATAGAATTCGCGAACTAAACTCACTCTATATTTGAGTGTATATATCATAAATACAAAATAAAAAGGATATTAGTTATGGCACACCATAAATCAGCAAAAAAGCGTATTTTGCAAACAGCAAAAAGAACTGAGAGAAACAGATACTACAGAACAAGACTTAAAAACATAGTAAAAGCGGTAAGAAGTGCAGCAGAAGCTGGTGATAAAGCAGCAGCACAAGAGGCTTTTAAGGTTGCAAATAGACAACTACACTCATTTGTAAGCAAAGGTTTTCTTAAAAAGCAAACTGCTTCAAGAAAAATCAGTCGTCTTCACAAACTAGTAAATAGTATCGAAGCTGCATAAGTCAGCTTCACCCCTCTAAATCACAACAAATCCAACACAAAGAACGCACTATGTTCAAAGAAAAACTTCAACCATTTATCGATAGACACAATGAGATAACAGAACTTTTAAGTTCACCAGATATCGCAAGTGATATCAACAAAATGACTGAGCTTAGCAAAGAGCAATCAGGACTAAATGAGTTGGTAGAAAAAGCCAAAGAGTATATACAAACCCAAGAAGCCATAGAAGAGAACAAAGAGTTGCTCTCAGACCCTGAGCTTGGAGATTTGGCAAAAGAAGAGCTTAGTGAGTTGGAGCCAAGATTGCCTCAGCTTGAAGAAGAGATCAAGGTACTTATGATACCAAAAGATAAAAATGATGATAAAAACATCTATCTTGAGCTTCGTGCAGGTGCTGGTGGTGATGAGAGTGCCTTGTTTGTTGCCGATATATTTAGAATGTATTCTCGCTTTGCAGAACAGATGGGATGGAAAGTCGAAATAGTAAGCTCTAGCGATGGGACAGCTGGTGGATACAAAGAGCTTATCGCACTTATCAAAGGTGATGGGGTTTACTCCAAGCTCAAATATGAAGCAGGTACACATAGAGTCCAAAGAGTCCCAGATACTGAAACTCAAGGAAGAGTCCACACATCAGCTATCACAGTAGCAGTTATCCCTGAAGTGGATGATATAGAGATAGATATCAAACCAAATGAGATTCGTATGGATGTATTCCGTGCTAGTGGTTGTGGTGGACAATGTGTCAATACGACAGATTCAGCAGTAAGACTCACTCATATACCAACAGGCATAGTTGTATCTATCCAAGATGAAAAGTCTCAACACAAAAACCGTGACAAAGCTATGAAAGTACTCAAAGCTAGAGTATATGAAGCTGAACTTCAAAAACAGCTAGATGAGACAGCAGGTCAAAGAAAGCTTCAAGTAGGCTCAGGTGATAGATCTGAGAAAATCAGAACCTACAACTACCCACAAAACAGACTAACAGACCATAGAATAGGTTTGACACTATATAGTCTAGATGACATTGTCAACAATGGCAATCTAAATCTAGTTATAGATCCGCTTATCGCTCACGCTCAAACAGAAGCTATCAAAGAAGCTGGTTTATAAGACCAGTTTCATTTTTGCAAAAGACCATCTATTTCAAAAGCAATTGGTTGTTTATTTTGCTCTTCAATAACAACTAAAAGAGAATTTTTAAGATAATAAACATCAAATAACTCTATGTTTTTAAATATTAAATCACTCTCTACTCTATTATTGCTCGTTAATGGTAAATCATATTTATTACCTTCAATACGAACTAGCTGATTATCTCTTTTTAAAACCAACCAACATACTTTTGCCTGATTTAAACCATAAAGAGAGTGAAGAGAGTGTTCAATACAAACTCTACTAAAGTTATCATTTTTATTTATCGTAATATTTCCATCAGAGCTTAAAATATCTAAATACAAAGCTGAAAGTGCTTTGTTTTTTTCTTTTTCTTTGACTACATAATTTATAATTTGAGAATTAGAATCTCTCATAAGTATTATCAATTTGAATAAAGGTGGCAAGATAATACCTACCAATACAATAGCAATCAATACTTCAACCAAAGTAAATCCAAACCTAAATCTATAAGGCTTAGCCATCCATCAACCCCACCCTAAGAGCTTCTTCATAACTTGTCTCACCAGATAACAACAACTCTTTTAATCTATCTGATATTGTTTTCATACCTCTTTTTTTCATTGCTTCACGAATTTGATAATCATTAAAACCATCTTTCATCATCATCTTGACATCATCATCCATAATAAATAGTTCACCAATTGCCTGTCTTCCTTTATATCCTGTAAAATCACACTCTTTACATCCAACTGCTTTATAGTAAGTATAATCTTTTGGTAAATCAACCTCTTCTAATGGATGATGTGATAAGTCAATTTCTGCTTTACAATGAGTACATAACTTTCTAGCTAGTCTCTGAGCCAAAACACCCAAAAGCGTTGATGATATCAAAAAAGGTTCAATACCCATATCAATAAGACGACTGATAGCTGAAGTAGAATCATTAGTATGAAGTGTGGACAAGAGTAAATGTCCTGTAAGTGCTGAACGCAATGCAATATCTGCTGTTTCACTATCTCTAATCTCTCCAACCATAATAATATCAGGGTCTTGTCTTAAAATAGACCTCAAGCCAGCAGAAAAAGTTAATCCTACTTTAGTATTTACTTGGATTTGTGCAATATTATCAGCATTATACTCTACTGGATCTTCTACAGTTATTATATTTTTATCTGGTGTTGCTATATGCTGTAAACAAGCATGTAAAGTTGTTGATTTACCAGAACCTGTAGGACCTGTAACCAATATCATACCATGAGCGTGTGTTAGTAGTTTATGGAGACTAACTGTAATATCATCTAAAAAACCTAAAGAGTGTAATGTTGGGATATGCTCACTTTGAGCCAAAATCCTCATTACAACTCTCTCACCATGATATGTTGGTAAAATAGATACCCTTACATCTAATGTTTTAGCAGAAATCATTATCTGTGTTCTTCCATCTTGAGGTACTCTTTTTTCTGATATGTCAAGATTTGATATAACTTTAATACGGTTGATAACTAATGATATAATACTTTTATCTAAATCAAGATGTTTTTTTAATGCTCCATCTATTCTAAAACGAACTTCCCCTTTTCTCTCCAAATTCTCAATATGTATATCACTAGCACCTTTTTTCAATGCTTGAAAAAACAGAGAATTGACTAGCTTAATAATAGGAGCTGATTCTTCATTGGATAATAAATCTTGGGAATTTTGGATAAACTCCAATAAGTCAGACTCAACCTCTATTAACTCTTGAGTTTGTGAAGACATATCTTCAAAAGATGAGCTTGTTTGGATTTCTAAAAGCTTATTTTTTAGTCTTTCAAAGCTATTATTATCAACCATAATAACAGGATATCTTATATCCATACGAGAAATAAAGTTTAATGCTTGAGACAAATTTTCTCTCTGAATGACAACACTTTTGACACCATCTACTAAACTAAAAAGAACATCATATTTTAAAGCTATTTGAGGGTTTTGTTCATCTTCCCAAAGTGGCTCCAAATCAACATCTTTTAGATATGGGATTTGCATCAATAATCCTCCTCTTCGCTATCTAAAATTTCCAAATTTCTCAAATGACCTTTAGGAAGCTCTTGAGGGGCTATATATGTTGTCTCTTTAGGTTCAACAACTTTTTGTTCATCACTTGATGAAAAAAAGCTATGTTTTTTATCTTCTAACATTTGCTCTACAATTTTATTATAGCGATTTTGAACCTCATCTAATTCAGCCAAAAGCTCTTTGAGCTTTTGCAAATCCCCACTCTTTTTGACAATATATGGCGTCAAATAGACTACTACATTTTGTTCTCTATCTACACTAGAATTGTGTGTAAAAAACATTTCACCCAAAAGAGGTATATCCCCTAAAAATGGAATTTTATCTATACCTGTACCACCTGTTTTCTTCATTAAGCCACCCAGAATAATAGTCTCTCCATTATTGACAATAGCATTTGTTGTAACTTTTCTTTTCGTAGTAGTTGGACGATCTGCTACCTGTTCACTTGATGGGTCAACATCTTCTATCTGTGTTTCAATCTCTAAAGAAACCTTATTGTTACTAGAAAGTCTAGGCTTTACTTTAAGTGTGATACCTATATCTTCTCTTGAATAACTATTGACAATATTACCTTGACCTTGAGTTGATTGTTGTGCTTTTGTCAAAATTGACATAGTTTGTCCTACATAAATAGTAGCTTCTTTATTATTTGTACACAATATTGATGGTTCGCTCAAAATTTGAGCTGCTCCATTATTTCTAAGCAAATCAAGCTGAGCTCCTAGAGCAAATACTCTATCAACAGAATCAAACTTAAAAGCAGGATTACTATCTTCTATAACATTACCATTGCTATCAGTATATGTTGTTGTATTATTTGTATTTAAAAAACCTAATAATTGTGGAGACATTTGTAATGCCCCTGCTCCCATATTGGCAGCTATAGAGTATAAACCTGCTGAAGTGATAGCTCCAGCATTTAATCCATACTTAAGCCCAATTTGTTCAGCCATATTGGTATCAATTTCCACAATTTTTGCTTTTACATACACTTGTACTTTTGGTATATCTATCTGCCTTATTGTCTCTCTTATATTTTTCATCTGTTCAGATGTCGCCAAGATAATCAAAGCGTTTCTCTCAATATCAGATACTACCATCGCTTTTTTAGGTTTTTTTCCCTTTGGAATAGATTTAGTAGATGGTACACTATTCATTTGGGCAATCAATTTACTAAGAATTTTTTCCATCTCTTCCACATTGGAATTTTTTAATCTAATTACATAAAGTTTCTGTTCAATACTTTCACCTTTTGTATCTAACTCTTTTATATACTTTATCATTTTGGCATTATTTGATTCTTTTCCGATTAATATAATAGAGTTAGTAGCTTCATCTTTCAAAACATCAACTTTTTGACTCTCAATTGTTTGAGGAAAAATCTTTTTTGCCATATTTTGTATATTTGAATATATATCTTTTACATTAGCATTTTTTAATTTTATAACAACCGATTTTTTTTCACTTTTGTCTTCCAAAGAGTATATAATCTTAGCAATAGACTTTAGTGTCCGAGGGTTTGATGTAACAGCCAAAATATTATTTTCTTTAAAAGACAACACTTTATCATCTCTTCCTAATAATGGTTTAATCTTGGCTCTCACAACCGAAGCATTCGAATGTCTCAGTGGAAACATAACTGTCTTCATTGTCTCTCCACTTACCTTACTACTAACATCCAATCCTTGAGATGCTGCCTTATTTGATTTTATAACTTTATAAAAATCACCTTGGTCTATGATAGTATAACCTTTACTTTCCAAAATAGCATTTGCCAAAGGAATTAAAGAGCTTTTTTTAATAGGCTTTTGAGAAATAAAATTGATTTTACCTTTTAAATCAACATCTATTAAAATATTTTTATGGGTAATTTTAGAAATCATCTCTATAAAATCTCTAACATTCAAATCTCTAAAATTAATATTGACCCTATCATTACTTGTAGTATCTGTAGCATACATTCTACTACCCAAAACCAATATACAAACTATCAATTTAATTAATTTCATAATTTAACTCCATTTGTTTATTATTTCTGATTATTACCATATTTAAACCTTCTGCATCCTTGATATTTTTGTAAGCACTAAAAGCTGCCATATAACTATCTATCTCTTGACCATTGATAGACTTGATAATATCTCCCCTTTTTAAGCCTAATTTGGCAAAAGGACTTCCTCTTTTGATAAATGAAATCTGAAATACTTTTTTATTATCTTTATTACTCTCCTTGATACCTATATTTTTATAGATATCATCCATATTGGTAGCAAAATGCTCAAATAGACCTCTATCTATTATTTTATAATCACCTGCATCTACAATACTATCGTCTGAGTTATTCACATAGTTATTCACATTATTTTTAACAACCGTTATTCTATTTTTGATATCTAAGGGGTTTATTTGCAAATCAACTTTATATACCTTATTATTTTTAGAAAAAATTGCATAGTTATTTGTTCCATCTATCAATTTAAAACCATTAATAACATCTCCTTTGGCTATCACTTTAGTTTTATGTTGATAAACTATCGTAGCTACTACATTACCAAAATCACTATAAATAGCTACTAATTTAATATCTTTGATATTAGCTATTGGTTTCTTGATAGTAGGTTTTTTACTATTATGACCTTTTATAAATGATACATGATAGTATAATGGTTTGATTTTTATTTGAGATATATGATTGATACCACTTTTTGGTAGTAAAAACAACTCTATACCAACCCATACAAGCTTCACAGTCAAAAAAACTACCAATACAATAAAGAGTTCTATCAATAAAGAATTAGATTTTTTCTTCATAATACCATCCATTCTGACCTTTTTTCAACTCTTTTTGAAAGAGGTGTATATCCCCCTGCTCTACAAAGTCTAAATGAATTAAACCATCCATACTTATATACCCTCTAACCGTACCAAAATCACCTTTAGCCCAAACAGTTACTACAAAAGGATTCCATAAACTATAGCTCAAAATTACACTTTGTATATCTCGTGGTACTATACCATCAAAAGAGTTATCTATCTCTATATCTTTCATATCTATTGTAGTTGTTAATAAAATAGTCTTTATATCGCAAGTATCAACTTTTGCAATATGCATACCACTAAGATATATATCTAAATCTTTTATAGACATACCGACCAAATTGGTGGTTATACTCTTTTCATTAAACTTTAAATCATATTTTACTAATTTGTGTTCCATAAAATAGTACAACTCTTGTTTCGGCATAAAAAGTAAGATTGCTATCCATAAAGAAAACAATGATACAAGAAATCTTCTTACCATTTGCATATAAGCTCCAAAGTATAATTTTGACCACTATGACTAATAGAAATCATTTTAATAATTACTGATATATTTAAAATTTTATTTAAAACTTTATTTAGTTCTATAGGAGTCAAGCTATGATAATTAACAACTAATTTTTTATGTTTTTGGTTCCAAGTTACTTTAGATGTAGGCACAATATGCAAAAGAGACTTGACTCTTGTTGATACATTAGGATTAGACCATATATTTTTTAATCTATCAGCCTCTAAAATATCTCTATATTCACTTTGTGATTTTTGTTGAATAGTGTTTATTTTATCAAATTGACTACTTTTAAAACTATATCCAAAAAGCATAAACAATATACTAGCTATAAGAATCAACTCATTTTTATATCTCAATATATTATTCATAATCTTCCCTCTATTTTAAGTTTACCATTAGAGAGTTTTTTTACTTTAAAACCATTTGCAACTGCTCTTTTTCCTATATTTGTATTTGAATTTAAAATATTGACGATTAGTTCAAAAGAGTTGTCATCCATTGTAAACTTGTCAACCTCTACTTGATTGCTTGTAACAACCTTTGACAACTTGATAATTAGGTCTCTTTTTTTTCGCTCCTTAGCATCAATCTTTCTATATTTACTTAAAATACTATCTCTACTATATGAACTAACTAAAGAAGGATTTCTCTCTAAAATTAAAGCTATTTTATCTTGATTTTTTGGTACATAACTAGATATATTATACCCCTCTATCACAAAAGATAATCCAAATAGAAAAAAAACTAAACTCAATACCAAAACTATCTTAGAATCTAAGATAAATTGATTAGTGATTACTATAGATTTCTTTGGTCTATTGTTGATAGTATCAAAATCTAAATATTCTATCTCATTTCCCAATACTTTTTTAGGTATAATTGTGACAATATTATCAAGCTTTACCAAGAGATACTCTGAAGCTAAAGCAATTGGTTGATTGATGTACTCATAAAACTGCTGAATAAAAAATACCCTATTGATATTTTTAGAAGCAATTCCTACACTCTTTAATAAATCAATAATCTCATCTTGTATATATGCAATAAAAACCCAACTATCTCTATCTTTATATACAAAAAATGAATACCTCTCTTTCTCCTCCAATAAGTTTCCAAAAATAGAAGGTGCTATTTTTTTTGCTTTATACTCTGAAGTAATTGGTAATTTTTCTCGTTTGACAATATAATTTTGTGGAGTTAAAACTATATCTACTAACTCATCAACATTCACAGGAGGCATATTTTTATAAACCAATACTAATCTCTTACTCTTTCCCATAAAATTCAAAATTTTTTACCTCTCCTTCTATATCTATATATGAAAATCTATATCTATCTTGTTTATAATTATAATATACTTCACATGTACTATTGAGCTTGAGTTTTTTATAAAATAACTTATTATCAAAAGTTTTACCATATTTTTGCACAAAAGCTTTTAAGTCATCACCTTCAACCCACTCATTTTGTGTAGTCTCTATATCTATATCATATAAAACTGTAATCAATTCAAAAGATATATAATTTGGTTCTATTTTATCTCCTATATCCAATGAATTATAATCAAAATATCTATTCCATGGAACTTTTATAATATTTGTATCATTTTCTAACTTTAAATATCTATAAATTATATCTTCAAACTCCATTTGAGACAAAATTTCATTTTTAGCTACCAATCTATTTTTAAAGCCACTATTAAACTCATCGCCTTGTATAAGATATGCTTTAATCATATCTTCTAGTAGTTCAATATCCAAAATCTCATATGTTTGTGCTATATAAGATAGAGTTTTTACTACACTGTTGTATTGAGTTTGTTTAGCACTATTTGCTTCATATTTTATCCAATTAATATTGACTCTACTACTCAAAGGTTTACACTTTAGTAATATAGAAATATTACTATCAGTATCTATAGGAATAGTAGATGAATATAGTGTTTTATAAAAATCTTCACGATTATTAGCAAATTTTTTAACACTATTTTGCATATCGACATACAAAATATCTGCTTGAATCAACGCTTCTATACTATTGGCATCTTTTTTTACAAAACTTATATATCTCACTAAAATAGCACTCAAACTCATAACAATTACCAATACAGAAAGCGTCAATAACAAAGCAAAGCCATTCTGTGTAGCTATTCTTCTATCTATTTTAGTTAGTTTATCCATATAAAAGCTCTATTGAAGTAAAATCTAAGTTTGAAGTATATATTATAACCAAAAAAAATAAAGGGGTATTATGTCTAATACAAACATGACCTTTGTCAAAACTCAAAAAGCTTTCTCTCTATTAGAGCTATTAATAGTAATTGTTATCTTAGGAGGATTAGTAGCAGTAGTTGCTCCAGGCTTAATGAACTCTGCAGACAAAGCAAAAAGAGATACGGTTTGCTTAAAAATGAATGACCTCAAAAAGAGATTGGATATGTTCAAGTTAGATAATGGTGTATATCCAGATACAGAAGAAGGTTTTAATGCTTTGGTACAAAATCCTGATCCAGAAAAATATCCTAACTATCCGCCAAAACCTTACTTAAAAAAGACTCCTAAAGATGTATGGAAAACACCTTTTGTATATATTAGAAAAGGTAATGAAGTAGAAATAATTAGTTATGGAGATGATAGAAAAGAGGGTGGAGAAGATACTGCTAAAGATATACTCTTCTCTCAATGTAATCAATAAAAATCAATTATGACTCTATCAAACAAAGCAACAAAAGGTTTTACTCTTTTAGAGTTATTAATTGTGATTTTAATTGTTGCTTTGATATATCTATTGGGATTTGGTACGGTAGAATGGAAACAGCAACCAGAAAAAACAGTTACTCCATTAACTCTAAAAGAAGCTATTCAGAAAGCACCCTATTTCCAAGGTTATGGTAAAGTAATCTGTTTTCAAAAACCTTTTATATGCTACTATCAATCTACTATCTCTAAACCATTAACATTAATTGATAGTAAAATTGATTTAGGTACCAATATCCAAATATATAAATTAGATAGAGATAATAGATTATCAAAAATAGATTTTGGAAGACTCAATGACAAACCTATATCTCTAGAGATAGATTTTTATCCAAATGGAGGTTCAACAAAGTTTATTTTACAAAATAATCAAAATATCTATTTTATAGATGGTTATTTTAATCATTCTCAACAAGTAAACTCTTTAAATGAAGCAAAAAAGATATGGTTGGGTAATACAAAAGCTATAGAGTATGGAGAATTTTATTAATGCATACAAATAGAACAAAACCTGCTTTTACACTCATAGAGGTATTAGTCTCTGTAGTTATTATATCAACATCTATTATATTAGTCTTGAAAATCCATTCTCAGACAGTAAATGAAATAAAATATATAACACAAAGAGCCAACTACTCTTTTCAAGATTCCATATTTATCAATAATGATATAGAAAAATATAATAAAGAACAAAAAAATGCTTTAGATATCTTGACAAATAAATTTCATATTGATAAACTAAAAACAAAAAAAATTTTACAAAACATAAAAAGAGATATTAATACAATATCAAAAACAAAACATATTCAAATAGATGAGGGGCTAGAAACTCCACCCATATCTATAAAAGAAATAACTTTAAAAAATAGATTTTTATCACAATATATTCATATTATGATAAACTCTCTTTAGAGAATAGATAGGATTAAGTATATAATGCTTTATAAATATAAAGGTTTAACAAAAAGTGGTAATAAAGTCAAGGGTACTATTAATGCTAATAGTATAGAGGAAGCTACTACCAAATTAAGTCAACAAAATATATATTATGAATCCATTAAAGAGATAAATGAATTCTCTTTTCAAGGATTAACAACAAGAGATATGCCAACTACACTATTGGCAAGTTTTTCTCAAGAATTGTCATCCTACCTACAATCAGGGATGACTATATTGACTGCTATCAAACTTATGGAAAACCAACACGAAAATGAAAAAAAATATCTAACATTTTTAAATGCTATTAGTACAATGATAGATGAAGGAAAATCTCTTTATCAAGCACTAACAAAACAAAATATATATAAATTACCTGATTTTTATATACAAAGTTTAAATATCGCATCCCAAGGTGGTAAAATTGAAGAAGTATTAAAAAATATGGCAAATTTTTTTACCGCTCAAGATAGAATCAGAAAACAAGTAACGGGAGCTATGATATATCCTTCTATTATATTTATAGTTGCTATTGCTATGACATCATTTCTTATAGCTTATGTTGTACCAAAGATTACAGAAATTTTTGAAGATACTGACCAACAACTACCTCCAATAACACAATTTGTACTAAATATCAGTGATTTTTTTACAAAATATTATATATATATGATTATAGGATTGGTATTATTTATAATCTTATATAAAATTTTTTATACAAAATCAAAACTCTTTCATACATTTATAGATAGGATTAAATTAAAAACTCCTCTCTTGGGTAATCTCATACAAAATCATGAGTTAGGAAGATTCTCTTATATATTATCTCTTATGCTAGATTCAGGAGTAGCCTATGCCCAAGCAGTTAAACTAGCTGTAGCATCATTTAATAATTATCCATTAGCACACCTTTTCAATCAAGCTTCACAAAAAGTCATTGAAGGAAATAAGTTGTCTTTAGCTATACATCATACAAAAGGTGTTAAACTCAAAAAAAATTTTTTACAATCTTTAGCATTGGGTGAAGAGTCTAGCGAAGTAGCAAATATACTTAGTAATATTTCAAAATTATATGCTCAAGAAAATGAAGACAAACTAAAAATTCTTCTGAGTTTATTAGAACCTATTATGATGTTAGTGATTGGAGCAATAGTAGGTATAATCGTATCAGCAATGCTACTACCAATTTTTACAATGACACAAGGATTAAGATAATGGCAAAAAAACAGAGATTTAGAGATATAAAACAAGGAAAGATAACACCATCATCAAATATAGAAAATAAAATGCAAAAGCATTTTTATGCTCCATCTATATTAAAACTAAAAGCCTTTTTAACTGATAGCTTTATGCTTCTAATGCCCATTATGTATATTGTTTTTTATGCTATTATGGATGGTAGAGAAGGATTTGCTCAACACAAGATGATAGGATGGCTATATATATTAATTCCTCTTGTTATCATACAAACTATTTTTATGTTCAAAAGTGGACAAACACCTGGATATAGGGCATATGATTTAGAGGTGATCAATGATACAACAGGTAAAAGACCATCTTTAAGCTTAATACTCTTTAGAAACTTATCTGCTATATTAACTATGGCAACATTTAGCTGGTGGATTATGTTTATACGCAAAGATAACAAAAATTTACACGATTTTCTAAGTAATACCTCGATTGTAATGAAAAAACCTAATGCTAAACAGTAGTTTTGCCCTATTCAAACCATCATTAGGTGCTTACTATCTCTTTTATTTTGCTTTAGTCGGGGTATACATAATATTTATGCCAAAAGCCTTATCAGACTTAGGGTATAACTCTTCTGAAATAGGTTTGATATACTCTGCTGGTCCATTTATGAGATTTTTATTACCATTTTTCTTTAAACATTTGATTAAACTAAATCTTCGAGTGTATAAAATATCGTTGATATTGATGTTAATTAGTACTATCTTATTTATAAGTACTATAGATAATTTCTGGATATACTTTATCTCAAATTTACTATTTGGTGCTTCAATGGGCATTTCATTACCTTATGTAGAAACGATAGCTTTATCAAAATTATCAAAAAATAGATACGGCAAAGTTAGACTTTGGGGTTCTATTGGCTTTATGATGATAGCTTTATGGTTAGGTAAGATATTGACAAATCCTTACCATACCATCTACTACCTTATTTCTATGGCATTTTTTGTTGTACTTTTTGGTATGATAGTAGTTCAATATGATACACATACTCAATCCCAAAACAACAAAGATAGTGAATTTAATTTATCAAAATATTGGGCATTTTGGTTATCTGTTTTTTTAATGCAAGTTGGATTTGGTGGCTTTTATAATTTTTTTACTATTTATGAAACAGAACATGGTATATCTTTAGAACTAACAAGCTGGATGTGGAGTTTTGGTGTCATTTGTGAAATTATTATGTTATATTTTCAAGGACCTCTTTTAGAAAAAAATTTGACAAGTATTATTAAAATATCTATACTAATCACCTCTCTTAGATGGCTGCTTCTATTTTTATATCCTAGCTCAATTATTATAGCATTCCTATCACAATCTCTACATGCTTTTAGTTTTGCTCTCTACCATACAGCATCAATCAACTATATATATTCAATATATACACAAAAAAAACTTGCCCAACAATTCTTTTTGGGGATTGCCTTTGGTTTAGGAGGCTCTATAGGAGCTATTTTAGCTGGAAAATTTTATGGTGAATATCTATTCTTAATAGAATCACTAATAACTATTCTATCATTTTTTGCTATAATCATACACCAAAAAAGGAAATCAAATGTGTGATATACCTATCGTTATTTTCTCTGGAGGAAAAAGTTCTAGAATGGGTAAAGACAAAGCTCTTTTACCTTTTGCTCAATATAATTCATTAGCTCAATATCAATACGAAAGATTATCCAAAAATTTTAAGTATGTATATATTAGTACAAAAACTAATAAATTTGATTTTGAAGCAAATATTATTTTGGATATAGACTATCAAACTAGTTCTCCTTTAATAGCACTCATATCTTCATTAGAATTTTTAAAAACAGATAATATATTTATCTTAAGTGTTGATGCTCCATTTGTAGATATAACAACTATTATGAATATAATCAACCAACATCAGATAAAATATGATGCTTCTATTGCTAAATCACCATATGGCTTAGAACCTCTATGTGGACTTTATAGTTTGAAAATCCTTCCTATAGCTAAACAAGAATTAGAGAAAAACAACCACTCTCTTAGAGCTATGCTTACAAAAGCAAAAACACAATTTATAGAGTTTAATCAAAAAAAGATTTTTACAAATTTAAATTACCCAACAGATTATAAACAAGCATTATCTCTTCTGGATTGATACTCCACTCCCTAAAAGAAGTGGATTCTCGGTCCCAGCGGTCAAGCCACTGTTGCTTCCGAGCATTTAAAGTCGGGGGTATCCCACCTAGACTATGTTTGTTAAATAGTATCCGCTTGGTTTTCGCGGTGACACAAGTTGTATTATAGTATTTTTTGCTTACTACCGCTTATATCCATCCCGTAAATGAGGTGGTTTTACGCTCCACATTGATAAAAAAATTACACCCCTACCCTCATCCCACAAACCCAAGCAAAGTGTAGATTGTATCCTCCTCTATCACCTGTGACATCAAGTACTTCACCCAAAAAGTATAGATTTGGTACTAGTTTGGATTGAAGGTTATGCGGATTGATGTAGTTTGTATCTATACCACCTAATGATACCTCAGCTTTTTCAAATCCTACTGTATCTACTATTGGTATGGTTAGATTTTTGATGCTATATACTAGCTTGGTTATCTCTTTGCGGTTTAAATCTTTTTCATATTTTGCTTTTGTCTTTGATTTTTGGATGATTAGTTTGGCTAGTTTGTGATTTAAAAGTCCATTGAGAAAAAGCCATAGAGGTTTGTTGCTATCTTTTTGGATAGTTTGAAGCATCATATTGATAAGCTTCTCTTTGCTATATCTTGGCATCAAATCCACCCTAAGCTCACAATACTCAAAGTTTGATAGTGCTACAGAGATATATTTGCTTATATCAAGTACTGCTAGACCACTTACTCCATAATCACTAAAGAGCAAATCACCACTTTTTTGAGTTATAAATTCACCATTGGCATATAGTTTGATTTCACTTTGGATTTTGACACCACTACATTGTGCAAGAGTCTTATCATCAGATACTAGCGGTACTAGTGAAGGTATTTGTGGGATGATTGGGTGATTTAGCCTTGAAGCGAAGTTATATCCACTATGTGAGCCTCCTAGCCTAGCAAATGCTGGTGAGCCTGTGGCGATGATAAGGTTTTGTGAAGTATAAGTTTGATGTTGAGCTTGGATAGTAAAGTGATTTTCTTTTTTGTCTATACTTGTTATTTGACACTCAGTTACTATATGGACACCACTACCAATGGCTTCAAAAACCAAAGCCTCAACTACACTACTAGCTTGTAAACTAGCAGGAAAGACTCTACTGTCTTCTAGTGTGGTTAGATGTATCCCTATAGAGTGAAAAAATTCTTCAATCTTTTCATATCCGTACCCATCAAGTACTTTCACAACAAAATCTCTATTTTGTGAGTGGAAAAATTTAGGCGATATATTTTTGTTGGTGATATTGCATCTACCGTTGCCACTAGCTAAAAGTTTTTTGGCTACTTTTTTGTTCTGCTCGAGTATCACAACCTTATGTCCCGCTCTAGCTAGAGTTATACTAGCACACAATCCACTAGCACCGCCACCTATGATAATATACTCTTGCATCAAAACTCTTTTTCCAATACTAATCCACTCTTGTTCATATGTAAACTAGTATTTGTTTGATTGTCTTCATATAGATTTGAAGAGTTACTAAGTTTGTTGGCTGTATTATTTATAGGTACAGCTACACTATCAACTACTTGACAACCCAAAAGAAAAAAAGATAATATAACCAACCAAAATTGCATTGTATAGCCTTTTTGTAAATTATACCAAAATTATCACATAAACTAAAAACATAACATATTTTTGGATATAATGCTAAAATTATATAAAATACAAGGATTGATGATGTTATGTGCTGAGAGAATGCAAAGGATAATCCAAGCATTTATACTAGGAGCTATTTTGACTCTTGCA
>Ga0256913_10000575_pt1 | contig 19141 bp, 18 predicted proteins | sample Axial_MatmetaG_FD_185970 | JGI IMG/M metagenome (GOLD analysis project Ga0256913, IMG submission 185970) | Deep-sea worm associated microbial mat communities from Axial Seamount, Juan de Fuca Ridge, Pacific Ocean - Axial_Mat | ecosystem: Environmental > Aquatic > Marine > Oceanic > Microbial... | reverse complement strand
TATAACTAATAAAGAATACGTTGATTCTGTAATTGATGATCAAGTATCTAATATTAGATATAATAAATTAAATAGAAACATGCAGGCTTTAAACGCAGGTGTTGGAGACAAAGCTTGTGAAGACGCAATCATTGAATTTAATTTAACAAATGTTCGTGTAACAGTTAATGGCGTCGATGTAAATGTTGGACCTGGTTTAGATTGTTATTTTTCGCCTGATGGAACTGAAATACGAGAATTAGGTAAAGAACAAAAAGGTGATTTTTTATACTGGAATTCTAGTAAATATATGCTAGATTCTACTGATGAAATTGATTTTATTTATCTTGTTGCATATGAATATTTAGTTGAAGGACCAAATGGAACTATTATAGTTGATCCAACATATAATAGTGTTGTAGTTGAATATACTGGAGATCCTGGTACCACATCAATTGTAACAATAGAAGATGAAGATTTTATTGTTGGAAATGTAAATGGTAAATTTGTTTGGGATATTGGTGGATTAAATGAATATGTTTTTACATTTGAAAATGAATCATGGTTACAAGATGTAAATGGAAATGATTATACTATTTGGTATGATGGACAAGGTAGTTTAATATTTAGTGTTGCTAAAGGTAATTATTATGTATCTAGATCATTTATTTTTACAATAGAAAATACTTCAGATAATAAACGTTGTATTATTCCAACATATGGAAATTATAATATTATAATTGATTGGGGTGATGGTATAATAGAACGTTTTTCATATAATACGTTTTTAAGAGAATATGTTCAACCATCACATGTGTATTCATTATCAGGACAGTATCAAATACGAATTGACGGATTTATAGAAATTTTTAATAATTCAACTTTTGACGTGTATTTTGATCTTAATATTATTTCAGTTGACCAATTTGGTGATATTGGGTTATCTTCAATAGATGGTATGTTTAGCGGGTTTATAAATTTAGAAACTGTTAATTTTTATAAATCTAATTTGTCAAAATATGTTAGTGCTTCAGATATGTTTAACGATTGTATGTCATTGATATCTATTGATACTAATTATTTTAAATATATTGAAGATGCTTCAAATATGTTCAGTAACTGTAATACATTAACATCAATAGATTTAGAAAAATTTACACATTTAACTGATGTTACTGGCATGTTGAATAATTGTTATAATTTAACGTACGTTGATACTACAAATTTTAATACTACTAATATAGAGCATTTTGATTATTTTATGAATAATTGTAAAAAATTAACTGGAAATATAGTTGATACTAAATTTTGGAATAGTAATATATCTACATCACATAATAATGCATTTAAAAATTGTTATTATTTACAAAATTATTTTTCTATACCAGTAGATTGGGGTGGACCAGATAGTATACTTGAATTAAAAATTCAAATTACATCAAACAACCAAGAATTTTTAATACCAACTACTATTAGCACATCTTATATTTTTACAGTTGATTGGGGTGATAATACACAGTATGATGTTAATATAAAATCACACACCTATTCAAATGTTGGAACTTATATAATTAAAATTGCAGGAGAATTATATGATTTTTCTTTTAATAATAATTCTTATTCTGATATGGTGTTGTCTATTAATATAGTAGGATCAGATTTTAATATTTATAATAATGTATCTAATTTTGCAAAAGGATGTTCTAATTGTACAAAAATGGATTTACGAAATTTAAATTTACATTATTATGATTTAAGTTCATTTGCTGAAAATTGTACATCATTAATAGAATTTTATCCACCAACAATAAACAGTAATGTAAAAAATATTTCTAGATTTATTTATAATTGTACATCTTTAATATCTATGTATGTTAACGATTGGAATACAAATTATGTTACAGACGCATCATACTTTGCGTATGGTTGTTCATTGTTAGAAACATTTGATGCATCAAATTGGTCAACATCACGTGTTGAAAATATTAATAGTTTTGTTGAAAATTGTACATCATTAACAACATTAAATGTTAAAAATTTTAATTTGAGTAGATGTACATATATAGAAAAATTTGTTAAAAATTGTACATCATTAATAAATATTGATACAACAAATTGGTATTTGAGTACATCTCATTTTGTGTATATGAAAGAATTTGCAATGAATTGTACATCTTTAACAAATTCAGATTTTATATCTAATTTAAATTTTTCTAATGTTAGAGATATATCTTATTTTTTATATAATTGTACATCATTAATATCACTTAATTTTAGTGATAGTATTTATTATACAACTAATATGACATATTTTATAGCTAATTGTACATCATTAACATCTATAAATATGCATTATACAGCTGTAACAAGTGGAAATGATACACTAGATATGTCTCATTTTGCTGAAAATTGTACTTCATTGACATCTATAGATATAGATTCTGAATATTATATATGTGAAAAATATATTATAACTGATTACATGTTTAATAATTGTACTTCATTAGTAACTGTAGATCTAAATTGTGATGAATGTCTAAAACATGGTGATCATTTTATAAGTGGAAAATATATGTTTAAAGATTGTACATCACTAACAAATGCAAATGTTTGTAAAATTATTAGTAAATGTAATGACTTAACTGGTATGTTTAGTGGATGTACGTCACTAACATATTTAGATTTTGATAATTTTTTAAATTATGTTTTAACTCATTATTATAATCGTAAAATTGATTATTTTGCGTTAAATTGTTCAAATTTACGTGGATGTGTAAATCCAATGTTATATTGGAAAAATAAAACAATTACGTCATCAACAGATGCATTTAAAAATTGTAATCTTATAGAAAATTATTGTGCAATTCCTGATGATTGGGGTGGTGATAGTAATATAAATTGTACTAATGATGGAACAAGTGGGTTAATATGTGGAACTTCTGGATGCGATATAAATTGTAATACACAGTTTAATACGATTGTGTGCGGAAGAAATAATAATGGACAACTAGGATTAGGATATATTCAAGATAATATATCATCAGTTTTACCAGTGTATTTACAAAATGTTGTTGATTATGAATTTGGATTTGAATATGGTATTGCTATTTTAGATGATGGTACGTTTAAATCATTTGGGCGTAATGAATATGGACAACTTGGAGTGGGTAATACAACAGATTATCAAGGTGCAATCCAAACTCCAATATTTCCTACTTCAAATATTAAAAAAATATCATGTGGATCGTCTCACACGTTTATATTATATACAGATGGTACAGTTAAATCGTTTGGACGTAATGATGTTGGACAACTTGGAATGGGTAACACAACAGATTATCAAGGTGCAATTCAAACTCCTTCTTTTACTAATGTAAAAGATGTTAGTGTTAGAGGTGGTTATACGTTTATATTATTTAATGATGGAACAGTTAAATCATTTGGCAGCAATCATTATGGACAACTTGGAATGGGTAACACAACAGATTATCAAGGTGCAATTCAAACTCCGTCTTTTACAAACGTTCAAAAGGTTATTACTGGGCCAAGTTATACATATATTATATTTAATGATGGTTCTATTAAATCATTTGGATATAACGTTGATGGACAGCTTGGTATGGGTAATGAAACTAATTATAATGGTGCTATTCAAACACCAACATTTCCAACTTCAAATATTAAAGATATTTATTGTGGAACTAAAAATGTATATGTTGTATATAATGATGGATCTGCAAAATCATTTGGATATAATGTTTATGGAGAAATGGGTATAATTGGTGATACATTTAATTATACTGGAACTATTAAATCTCCAAGTTTTAATAATATATCTGAAGTGTCAATTGGATATGAACATGTTTTTATAAAACTAAATGATAATACTGTTAAAGTGTGTGGTAGAAGTCTATATGGAGAAATGGCACTTACTATAACATTAAATGATAATCATGATGGAAATATATATGATTTACATTGGAATGACATTAAGAAAATATATGCATTTAATAACTCCACAGTTATATTATTAGATTATTATAAAAATATGTTTGATGATATTTAAGGAAAAAAATAATCAATATCCGTTATATCTCCTTTTAGGTATAACGGATATTCTGTGTCTATATCTAAATTTTTAATTACTTCTTTTAATGATTCATTTTGATTTATTAATTCATTATAAAGTTCTTTTATAAGAGTTTTTATTTTATTATTATCAACACTTTTATTTTGTAAATATTTAATTATATTTAGTATAAAAAGTTTTAAAGATGTTTCAGCCTCAACTACACCTTCAGCTGCTATAAACCACTTAAAATTCTTAAAATCTGATATAACATATGTTATTGACGCTTCATCAACATTTTTTAACATTTTTTTAGATAATGGTTCTAATGGAAATATTATTAATATAAATTCTTTAGTGTTAAAATATATTTTATGCATAATCTATTGGAAAAAAATATTCGTTTTGGTTTATTAACTTGTACTTATACCTAAAAAAATCTACATCAACTTCACTTATAATATTTTTAAATTGCATAAACGTTGTATTTTTATAAATTATGTTAATTATTTTTAATGCAGTTTTATATATGTTATTATATTTATTAGTATCATTAGTTTGTAATGCAAATTTTGAAAAATCATTTAAAAACATTACAAAATCAGTTTGTGTTGAATATGACATAACATCTATTATTCCATTGTTTTTGCTTGTTTCCCATTTAAAATCAACATATTGTACAATATCATATGTTGCGATTGAATTATAACGTAAATCTTTTAAACGCATTTGTTTATTATACGTAAGATTTTGTCTATCTTCAGGAAACACTATTAATATGTACTCATCTTTTGTTGTATAATGTTGTATCATTTTTCAGGAAAAAAATATTCAAAATCAGTTATTGAATTTTTTGTATATTTTAAAAAATCTTTATCAATATATTCAAATATATTATGTGATTGTATTATGTTATGATGCCGATGTAACATTTCGTATAATGTAAGTAAAAAATTATTAGAAATATAATTACACTTAATAAAATCATTATTTGTTTTAATTGTAATATATAAATCATTTAAAAATTCAATTACTCCAGTTTTAATATAATTATCAATAAGTGGTATAAATCTATGTTTTTTAATTTTATATGTAAATTCATCTTCATACTTTATTATTTTAAATACTGCATTAGCATTTCGTATTCTATGATATTCGTCAACTTTTATAAAATCTGTATTTATGCCACATGTGAATAAGTCGTCGTCTTCAGGAAAATAGACAATAACATTTTCACGAGCAATATTTGGTGTTTTAATCATTTGGAAAAAAATAATTAAATTCAGTAATTGAATTGTTTTTATACTTTACAAAATCTTGTTCCATTGAGTCAAATATAATATGATCTAATTTAATATTACAATGTTTAGATAATTTGTTATGTAATGTTGATAAAAAATTAAAATCAATTTCAGTTGTACTTAAATAATAATTATTAAAATCTATTAATTCTTTTAACATTGTTAAAAATTCATTAACTTTTAAGTGACTTAATTCAAAATGCCGTCTAATAAAGTATACATTTTTGTCAACTCTAAATGTGATAATATTATTTTTAATTTCATATATGGTGACAATAATGTTTGAACTTGATATACACTGTTGTTTTTTAACTGTTAAATCACTTATTTTGTCATCTGGAAACATAACTACAACATGCGAGTAGATTATATCTGGTGTTTTAATCATTTGGAAAAAAATAATTAAAGTTTAACTTTTCATTTGATTTTAATCTATCTAATGTTTCTAAGTCAACATAACTTAAAATTATACTATCATCATTTTCAATGTCTATATCATGATATTTAGTTATTTCATATATTAACTTTGTTATATTAATTGATTGCATTTTATCATATAAAAAATCTATATTATGTTCAATTAAATCTTTAAATAAATCATCTAAGAAAAATTCAATTGATTTTTTATTATTACCTAATATTTCATAATCAGCAGTTTTATAATGGTTTATGTGTTTAATTATTTTCCATTTAAAATTTGGATTCATTTCATTTATATGATATACAATAGTTGCATCTCTTAATAATTCAGTTTCATTGTTTGTATAATTTCCGTAAATGAACTCATTTGGAAAAAATATAACAATTAATTCGTTTGATATTGTTTTTAATTTAATCATGAGGAAAATAGTATTGAGTTTGATCTATTTCATTATTTACATATTTACAAAAATCTATATCTATTTTGTATAATATTTTTATAATATCTTTATTAGTAAATATCATATTAAATTTACGAGCATAATATAAAATTTCTTTTGATATATTTTTATCATTTATTTCAACTTTATCTAATACTACTGAATCTATTGCTAAATTTACAATTAAAGTTTGTAAATTTTTTTCTTCATTTATGAATAATTCAAATCCATTCTTTTTTAAATCCCATAAAAAATCATTATCTTCATGAACTCTATATACAATAGAAGAATTATTAATAGTTCTATCTATATACGCACTATCATATAGTAAAAAATCTATATCAAATAATACTAATATTGCACCGTTTTTTTTAATTTCATGAATCATAAAAAAAAGAATTAGGTTTAATTATATTATTATTAAATAACATTTTATAATAATTTATTTCAGAATTTTTAAATATTTCAGTTAAAAATTCTGGATATTGTTCTTTAATGTTATTATACAATATATTATAAAATTCAGGTATATTTATAATATCAAATCTATTAAAATTTTGTTCTTTATTTATTTCCTTATATTCAGCATTTAATTCACTTAAAACGTATAACAATTTATTTATACCATAGTAATTCACGTTTTTATTTGTAAATGCTTTATATGTAGATGTTTTTTCAACTGAAAAATGTAAGTAAAATCCATCTGGATCTACGTATGATATAATATCGATCCATGCTGCTGCGTAAAATAAGTGTGGATAACTTTCATATTGTTCGATAATATTAGTTGAACATGCTTCATCTGGAAATGATATTACAGTATATTTATTATTATCTAAACTTGTTTTATACATAATTTAGTTTATTGGAAAAAAATAATCTTGATCTGATATTAAACCTGCTTGATATTTAATGTGAATTAAATCTATTTTTATATTTGATAAAAATTCTTCGCCGACATTATTTTTAATTATATCATATACTTCAACAGCGGTTTTAAACATTTTTGTATACGATTTATCACGTTTTCTATCATATGTTGTAATATCAATTGCAATCATTAATAATAACGTATCGAAAAATAATAATTTTTTATTTTTTTTATTACGTTTTGTAGACGCTAAGTATTTAAGTGGATGCTTCATGATATTAAATTTAAAATTATTATGTTCATTAACATCATATACTATATCACTTTCATCTATTTCACGTAATATTTCATTCGGCATATGATTATGATAATCAAATTTGAATATTAGTAATACTTGTATGTTATTTTTTTTAATTTTTATCATAATAATTTATTCTGTCGGAAAAAAATAATTAAATCCGTTTATTTTATTTTGATTATATTTATAATAATCCATAAATTCTTTTATTATATTTTTATAATCTGTGTTTTTATTATAATATTTTGATGGTAAATGTAAATTTAATAATAATTTATTATAATCTATTTTTATATTATTATAATGAGTATTTAATATTTTTGAATTATCTTCAATTGATTTTAATAGATTTATTAGTGATTTATTTACTATATTACGATCATTATTGTTAAAACTATTTTTTTCTATTTTAAAATATATTTCATCATTTTTAATATACGTATTATATAATATTGAACAAGAATGTAATTCACGCGTTATTAATAATGAGTTATTAATAACATTTGATGGTCTTGTTCTTGTTATTACTTTAATTAAACCATTCTTATCTACTTTTATAAATTTAATCATATATACATATTTATATACAAATATAATAAAAATATTAATATATAATAAAAATATTTTTTAAAAATGCAAAATATATTACCATATAGTGAATATAATATTTTACTTGAAGAACAACGTATACTTGTTAATATTGATAATTACTTTGAATTATTAAATGAAGGATTTATTAGAAAAGCAATTGATAAAGCTAAAAAAGTTTTAGTTGATGTTTTAAATTATTTTACTAAGGCTAAAGAATTATCAAAGGATTTTTTAAATAAAGTTACTAAATTTATGCTTAGCATTTATGAAAAAATGAAACCTGCTAAAAAAGATAAAGTAACAAAAACATTTAATATGTTAACTAATCATATTGGTAAAACTATTTCAAATAATGTAGATGAAGAAACATCAAAGGAAGCAGTTGAAGAAGCATTAAATGCTGCAATAGAAATGGGAATGTTAAATAAAGATGATTTAATTAATAGTTTTAAAGAAAATAAAGATGATATTATTAAATTAATTAAGGAAACTGTATCTGATAAATTAGAAAAAGCAAAACAAGAAATATTATCTGATTTAGAAGATGTTGATGAACAAGTTAGTAAAAATTCAAATATTTTGAAAAAAATATCTTTATTTGCTGCTGGATCAACAACAATGTTAGTATTTGGACTTATAGATAATTTAGGATTATTTATGGGAATGGAAGGCGTTGAAAATTGGGTAATAGAACAAGGATTTGATTCACAAGTTGCTGCAGGATTAGGAAATACATTTAGTGATGCATTAGGAGCAATATTAGGTGGCGCAGTTATGGCATTAGTATTTAAATTAACTGGTGTTAAAGGTGAAGGAACAACTGCTGAACAAATTGTTGGAGTAACAATTGGTTGTTTATTACCAGTGTTTGGTAAAGTATTATTTATGATTCTTTAATTAAAGAATATAAGAATGCACTTATAAATTTTATAAGTGCATTTAAATTATATTAATTTTTTATTATTTTCTATATACAATAATTCTTTTATTTTTAGTGTCAATTTCAATTTTCATTTTATTTAAATAATATCCAGATTCATATCCATATAGTATTATTTTTGATTTTTTAATTGATTTTTTAAGACTATATTTTGTTGATTTTATAAAATATGTAAATTCGTGAGTTCCAAAGTCTTCAACTTCATCATCTAGATAATAATTTATAGGTTCATTGTTTTCAATAAATACTAATTTATTTGCATCTAAACAAACTTTCATTTTTACTTCAAAATGAGGAATGCTATCAAAATTGTTAATATTTACATTCCCCATTTTATTTAATTCTATTTCAAAATCATAATATAAATTATATTTATTTATCATTGTTAAATCTTGTACATAGTGCAAGATTTTATCAATATTATTTGAATGTATTTTATTTAAATTACTGATATAATCATCAATTGATTTAATATCAGAAAATAAATATTCTGATTGATATTCATTTATTTTTTTAAAATCTAAATTATTATTTAAGATAGATTCTTGGGATTTAAGCGTATTAATAAATAACACACTAATAACGATAATTGAAATTAATTTTTTCATGATACTTGTTTTTTATTTGTTTTACAAATACAAATATAATAAAAAAATTAATAATAAAAAAATTATTTTTGATTTTTTTTCCAAAATTTTAATTTAGCCAAATAAACATGTTTATTTTCTGATCGTATACCTGCGTTTAATGATTTAATAATTTTACCTGACTTACTTTTTATAGTTTCAAAATTATAATTATAATTATTTATATCATCTTTTAAAACATTTATAACATAATTTTTAAACTTTTTAAGTGCCATTGCAGCAGCAGCACTAATTTTAGAGCTATTTACTATTTTTTTAGATGTACTAAATCCATAAAATATTCCATTTTTAGGATCATCTACATATAATTTTATTAATTTTTGTATATGTATATTTCCATTTTTATTTGCTTTTATCCATAATACATCTGAAGAATTTACATCTTGTTTTTTGTAATATGCAAAATGTAAATTGCTAACTAATAATGATTGATCATATTTTAAGTGATTATATAATACTAATCCTAATAATTTTTCAGATACTTTAAGTATTGCGTTACTAAAATATTTTTCGTTTATTGATTTATTGTTTGACGGGTCTTTTTTAACATTAATTGATGCACTATAATAATTTTTATTATCAGTATAAAGATATTTTTTTCTGAATTCATTTGTCATTTTTGATATATAACGAATTGGTATATTATTTAAATAATCATTAGATATAGTTGATGTTTTATCAAATTGAATATCTTCATTTGTAATAAAACTAGTAAATGATTTAATTTTTTTCATTATTAATTAAATTGAATTTTATTATATATTTTATTATTATTATAAAAAAAGAGACGAACTAAATATTCGTCTCTTTTTAATTAAATTGAATTTTTATATTACTTTACTTCTTCAAAATCAACATCTTGTGGTTCATCACCAGCTGATTCATTTGTTGAATCTGTTGGAGGATTTTCAGGATTTGGTGGATTTTGTTGATATAGTTTAGTTGCAACTTCTGTCATTTTATCCTGAAGCGCCTTTTGTTGTTCTTCAAGTTTATCCATTTCTTGATTTTTAACAGATTCTTTTAATGGTTCAATTAATTCATTAAGAGCGTTTTTATCTGCTTCATCAAGTTTATCTTCATTTTCCTTAATAAACTTTTCAGTTTGGAATGCTAAACCATCAGCTGCATTTAATTTGTCAACTTTTTCTTTTTCACGCTTATCTTCTTCAGCGTGTTCTTCAGCTTCTTTACGCATTCTTTCAATTTCTTCTTCAGATAAATTAGAAGAACCTTCAATACGAATTTGTTGTTCCTTACCAGTTCCTTTATCTTTAGCTGATACGTTAAGAATACCATCAGCTGATACATCAAATGTTACTTCAATTTGCGGAACTCCTCTTGGTGCTGGTGGAATACCATCAAGGTGGAATCTTCCTAATGTTTTATTATCTCTTGCCATTGGACGTTCACCTTGAAGAACGTGAATTTCTACAGATGGTTGATTATCTGACGCTGTTGAGAATGTTTCAGATTTTTTAGTTGGAATAGTTGTATTTGCTTCAATTAATTTTGTAAATACACCACCCATTGTTTCAATTCCAAGTGAAATTGGAATTACATCAAGTAATAATACATCTTCAACATCACCAGTTAATACGCCACCTTGAATTGCTGCACCAATTGCAACACTTTCATCAGGATTAACTTTTTTATTTGGTTTTTTACCAAAGAATTTTTCAACTTGTTCCTGTACATAGGGAATTCTAGTTGATCCACCAACTAATATTACTTCGTCAATATCGGTCTTTTTAATTCCAGCTGATTTTAGTACAGTTTTACATGGTTCAATTGTTTTCTTAACAATATCATCAATTAATGATTCAAATTTAGCTCTTGTTAATGTTAAAGCTAAGTGCATTGGTACGTTATCAACTGTAGTAACATAAGGAAGATTGATATCTGTTTGTGTTGATGAACTTAATTCAATTTTAGCTTTTTCAGCTGCATCCTTAATTCTTTGATATGCCATTGGATCTTTTGAAAGATCAACACCATTATCTTTTTTAAATTCATCAACAATCCAATCCATTACAGCATGGTCAATATTGTCACCACCAAGTTGATTATCACCTGATGTTGCTAATACTTCAAATACACCATCACCCATATCAAGTAATGAAATATCGAATGTACCACCACCAAAGTCAAATACTGCAATTTTCATGTTTTTGTTTTCCTTATCAAGACCAAATGCAAGAGCTGCTGCAGTAGGTTCATTAATAATACGTTTAACATCTAAACCAGCAATTGTTCCTGCTTCTTTAGTTGCTTGACGTTCAGCATCATTAAAATATGCGGGTACTGTAATAACAGCTTCTTTAACATCATGACCAAGATATTCTTCTGCTGTTTTCTTCATTTTTTGAAGAATCATTGCAGATATTTCTTGTGGAGTATATTCTCTATCACCTACAACAACTACAGGTAATCCATTTTTTTCTTTAACTGTATAAGGTACATTTAACGTTTCAGGTGTAAGATCTTTATATTTCTTACCCATAAAACGTTTAATAGAATAAATAGTATTTTCAGCATTTACTATTTCTTGACGTTTTGCAGCGTCACCGATTTTTCTTTCTCCTGTTTTTTTATCAAATGATACAACAGAAGGTGTTGTACGTTTACCTTCACTATTAGGTATTACAACAGGTTTTCCATTTTCTATAATTGAAACGCACGAGTTTGTGGTTCCTAAGTCGATTCCAATAATTTTTCCCATATTTTTTAAATTTTTTATTTTTTCTATTAATATTATTACAATAATTATGCCAAAGTTTAAAAATATGACACATTGTCATTAAAATATTTTTTGTTTATGTTAATTAAAAAAGAATATATAATTAAAATAATATTTTTATATTAGTGAGTTTACAAACACAGTTTCCAAATCCAGGTGTTTATATAGTTGAAAATGATATATCTGTTTATTCTAGAGGTAGTTATCATGGTGTTGTTTATTTAGTTATTGGTAGTAGTAAATCTGGACCACATAATGCACCAGTATTTATTGAAACATTGTCTCAATTTAAACAAACTTTTGGCGATATTGATTATAGGTTAGAACGTAAATCATCATATTTTCATAGAACATGTGAAAAATTGTTAGAAACTGGACCTATTTATTGTTTAAGTTTATTACCAACTAATTCTGAAAATGATACATTAGAATGGAAAAGTTATTCATGCGCAACAAACATATTTAATGATAAAATTAGATCAACACCATATGAAGAAATGTTTGATAGATCTAGTTTTTGGATAAGATCAACTGAACAAATATTATACAATTCAAAAATATATGATGTTAATCCTGAAAAAACAATATTACATGTTGTAAATTATGGTAATAAATCATTAACACTATTTATTATCAAGGATAAAATTAATATGATGGATGTAACATTTGAAGAATGGTATGAAGGAGAAAATAATGTTCCCTCATATTTACATAAAAACGATTATATAAATGATTATATTATTAGATTTATAGCTGTTGGTGGTGATTTTACAAATTATTTAAATTTATCTGTTGATATAACATATCGTGATTATTTTAATAATACAGGTTTAATAAAAGAAAAAGTTGATGAATTTTTAAATGATAAAACTGTTAATGTAATTGCTGATTATACTGTTTCATTAATTCCATATTTTAAAAATAAAAATGGGGATGATATTTTTATAGAAACAATAGTAAACAAATATACAAGTAATACTGGATTATTTGTTGCATTTGACACAGAACGATTTGAAACAGAATATCCTAATGGTTTAGTTGATTTAAATGGTCAGCATTTAGTTGATAAAAACACATTTGTTTTAAATTATTTATCATATGAAGATGTTTTAACTGATACAATAATTTTACCCGAACAAAAATTAGATTTAATTGATAATAGTTGGGGTGATCCAAACTGGCCATATGGTCGTACTAATTTATTAACTGAAGGTTATGTTCATAATACATTTATGAAACCATTAATATTATCACAAACCACATCATATTTAGTTACACCGTTAAGTGTTTCAACAGATAGTTATGCAATATTAAATGGTAAAAAAATTGAATTTACAGAAACACCTGAATATTTACTTGAACTAAATAAATTATTAGTTGATGACAGTCATTTTGCATTAATTGTTGTTTTAACTGAAAACGGTATTGATTTTAGAACAGGATTAACAAATCCAAATAGTTCACCATTATATTTACCTCCAATAAACGCTGAGAAAGAAATTGTTTTAGCATATTATGAAATTTCATTAAAACCTTCTGGAGATATATTAACAACAATATTTCCAATAGCATTAACAACTGAAGATGATGAACGAAGTGATTCAATGTTACCAGGATGGGTACCTGCATTTATGGGTCCACAAGATAGTTGGTTATTAAATAAAATCGCATTAGAAGGAAATTCAGTTGTACCATATAAATTAAAATTAAGATTTAAAGGTGCAAATATAATAATGGATGGTGATTATGTTCAAAATAGAACATATTATATGTATAAGTATTTAATGCAAAATATAACGCCTGGAAAAAGTATTATTTTAGATTATCCATCATCTATTTCACCAATTGGTGGAACAAAACAAATAATTGAAAATGTCTCACAAACTTCAGAAAATAATGATATAATTGTTACTATTGAAGTAAAAAATAAAGATGCTAATATATGGGAATTAAGCACATTAACAATGGGATATGTTTCAATTTATTTTAGTGATTATGAATTAATATTACAAAATGAAACTATTGCAACAACAAATGCTTTACCATATGTTATGGAACATGGCGGAGTTTTTGGACAAGATTCTGATTTATATAAAAAATATTATAATGGTGAAATAAATACTGGAGACCGTATATTTAGAGAAATTGATAGCGTTAATGATGTTACATTTATAGCTGAAAATGGTAAATATAAAATTAAATTTACTAATAGTAATGTAAATTATTTTACTGATAAAATTTATATTGTAAAAACTAAGTATAATGATGGTATTTATACGGTGTTAACAAAGCAAGTTGAAGATGATTATATAGTTTTAGTTGTAATGGAACCAGTTGTACATGAGCATTTAGATGAAATAATTATATATGATGCAACTAAAGAATTTTATTTGGAGTTTAGTTTAGATGAAAAAACAGGTAATTTAGTTGTGCAATATAAATCCAGAGAATTAGATAAAGATTATTTATATAAACATTCTACATCTACAGTAAAAGAAAATTATCATAAGACACTTGAAATAGAAAAAATATTAAATGAACGAACTATATTATTAGAATATGAACGATATAATAATTTAATTGAAATTGGTGATTTAATTAGATTGTTTGTTAATGAACCTAAATATCCAGATGAATTAATTAGAAATTTAGGTAAAATTGTCGATGTTCATAAATTTGATACTGAAGGAAACTATTTATATGTTGAAGCAGATGGACCAATATATGTTAGTTCTCTTACTTTTGTGACACCTAATGAATCTACTAGTGGAAATGTTGTTATAACTGAACAAATTGCAGAATTATATTTACCGATTGATAAATGGGTGTTAACATATAAAGGTACATACTTTAAAGGATTTGAAATTAATAATGATAGTTTACCTGATGGAACAGATGAACGATTACAAACTATATTATCACTAATTGAACCTGGTACTGGAATATTTAAGGCACTATCAAATAAAAATAATATAATTTGGAGATATTTAGTTGATTCATATGGTATTGGATTTAATACGAATGTTAAAAAACCTTTAGCTCAACTATGTAAAGAGCATAATTCATTAGGTTTTATTAATTTACCATCTGTTAAACAATTTATTAAGTACAATTATACATCATTTAGTGTTAATGGTAATTTTGATATTAATTTATTTATAAGTGGCGGTGTAAAACAATCTAATGATTCAATTACATTTCAATTAATAGGTGATGATGCGAGTTCATATGTTGCATATTTTTTCCCCAATATTAAAGTTGAAGATTTAGAAACAAAACGAGTTATATCTATTCCACCTGCTGCTTGGGCTGCTACATCATTTGTTGAAAATAAATGGCAAAATATTAATAACGGATTATATCATTGGTTTGCAGTCGCTGGCGTTAAATATGGAACGGTTAATGATATTGCAGATTTAGAATATTCATTTAATGAATCTGATTTAAATAGGTTACATCAATTTCATTTAAATCCTATAACAACAAATCATAAAGGTAAATTTTGGATATATTCTAATAATACAGCGTATAAATATGATAATGCTCTTAAATATATTACAACTAGAGAATTATTAATTGATTTAGAATATGACTTATATCAAATGTTATTAAATTATCAGTGGCGTTTTAATAATAAAGAAACTAGACGTAAAATTGTAAATGCTGCAGATGAAATATGTAAAAAATATAAAATGAATTCAGGATTATATGATTATAAAAATATAATGGATGAAAGAAATAATACACCTGAAATAATTGATAGTGGTATGGGAATATTAGATACATATATTGAACCAATTAAAGCAATGGGAACCATTGTGTTAAGAATACAAATACTTAAGACTGGAAGTTTAAGAAGTAGTCAATTTTTACGTTAGGAAGCATCATTTTTTAATATATAATATAATTATAATACTTAATAACTATTATAATTTTTTAATTGCATTAACAAACTTAAGAGCTTAAAAGGCATAAAAACATATTAAATTGCATTATGATAATTTTAAACGTAAATCCTTCCACAAAAGAATTAATCCGTAAATCAGGTTATTTAGTAAAGGTCAAAGATAATTTAGGAAATTATTTTTGTACAAGTCTTAGTATTATTTTTTCAAATAATATTAAAAGTAAACTCTCTATAATTGATTATGATTTACCACAAGGAGCTGGTAAATATATTATTTCAGTTTCAATTTTAAACAAAAATAAAAAGTCTATTTATAGAAAATATAAAGTCATTTATATGAATAAAACATTAGACGATTTTTTATTACTATAATTTAAACTTTTCAACTACGAATGTTATAATATTTAACATAGATAAAAAATAATTAAAAGCATTTATGGCACAAAACGATTTATTTAATTTAGACACGGAATCGACACTTAGTTTTTTAGAACCTAAGAAGAGAAATGAAGACGGAATCTTTAGACCAGATCCTAAAGATGGAGATCCTGACAAAGGATATGTAGTGAAAATGAGATTTTTACCTAATTTTACGCGTGAAGAAACAGTTGGTGATTCTGCAATGGAAAAACTAACTCATTATATTAAAATAGAAGGTCATGACGAGTTAAATGGAGCACTTGATTGTAATAAAAATTTTGGAGAAACTTGTCCAATTTGTAATACATATTGGAAATTACATAATTCAAGAAGTGTTGCTGATCAAGCAAAAGCTAATTTAATTAATAGATCAATTAACTATTTTTCATATGTTCTTATTTTAGAAGATCCACAACATCCTGAAAATGAAGGAAAAATTATGATTTTTCAGTATGGAGTTAAAATCGCAAATAAGATTAAGGAAGAAAAAATGGGAATGTATGGAGAAAAATGTAATGTATTTGATTTAGCAGAAGGTAAAGATTTCTTATTAGTTGTTAAGAAAGTTGGAGACTGGAATAATTATGATAGCTCTAAATTCTTAGAAAAACGACCATTAACTATTCGTAGTAAAGATGGTAAAATGAAAACTATGCCAGTTGAAGAATCAAATGGTAAAATGGTTATTGCAACTAAAGCACGTGATAAAGTTAAAGAATTTTTACTTAAACGCGAAGTTGATCTTGAGAAATTTGCACCTAAGCGTTGGACTGAAGAAGATCATCTTAGAGCTAAAACTATTGTTAATTTGTTAACTGGTGTTAATTCTGAATTTGAAGTTGCAGCATCTAGTATTTCAAATACTGCTACATCAACTACTCCTGCATCATCACAAACTGTTGAAAAAACTGTTACTGATGAAGTTGTATCATCAACAGCAGAAGTATCAGATTCAGAAATAGATGATTTCTTTGAAGATTTATAATTAATTTTATAAATTTTATAAACAAAAGCCTCTTAATGAGGCTTTTGTTGTTGATAGAAGGATATATTTTTTATAAATAAATAAAATGTTAATTGAAAATGGCTGGAAAATATTATAAATATAAATTATTATCAGATGCGCCTGTAAAAACTGTTGCAGAAACTAGAAATGGGTTTGTTATATTTGAAGATGGAAGTAGAATAGAACAAAATAGATTATTAGATTTGTTTGAAGAAGTATCAAGTTCTAATGTTGCTGGTAATACATTTGCATCTGTTACGAATACTGCAGATATTGACGCACTGATTAAGGAACAATCTAGAAATAAAGATATAATAACACCTAAACAAGTTATAAATAATGATTTAACTGATGTTGATGTTGTTAATCCTGATACATTTTTTGATGATTCAAAAATAATTAGTAATATTAGTACGCAGGCAGAAAAATTAGCTCAATCATTGAATAATATTCCTGAAACTGTAGATAGCACAACTGGAGCAAGAGTTGTTGAACCACCTGCAGTTTTACCTGTTGATGATAATCCAGGTCCAGTTAAACAAGTTATTGTAAATAGGGATGATTATAAACAAACTGAACAACAAAATGAAGGTTTTCAACCATACACTAAAACTGGAGAACCTATAATTCCTGGCGCAGGAGCTCAATATACTCAACAACCATCTGGATCAATTGGAAGTACATTATTAAGTCAAATGAAACGTAATAAAAAAATTAAACTTAATTTAAAAGTTGATGAAATGATGCCAAATCCTTCATTTATAAAAATGATGGACGAAAATTTTAATGGTGGAATTCTTGATTATTTAGTAACTGATATGGTATCAAAACTTATTAATAATCCAAAAACACTTGAAGATCAAATTAGATCTGCATTAGAAGAAGTTGTGTATGGTAAAAAAAGAAGAACAACTAAAAAAACTACAACAGCTAAAAAATCTACAACAAAAAAACCAGCAACTAAAAAAACATTAAAAAAAGTTGAAAAAACAGATGATAAAAAAGTTGTAGAAGTTGAATCAGTTAAAAAAGAAAATAAAGAAGAGATTTCTAAAGATGATTAATATACCAGCAATATTTAAACAACGAATAAATACGTTGTTAAATGAATATAAATTAAAAGCATTAAAATTAGACGAAAAATATGAAAAATCAACTGAATTTTATAAAAATAAAATAGAATTACTCAAAAAGGACATTGAAGATATTTATAGTAATGATAATATTAGTACATTAGAAAAAGCGAATTTAATTTCAAATTTAGCTGAAACGCTTGAAAAATACGTTAAAAAATATGAAGAACCAATTCAAGAAGTAAATAAGTTGAAAGATGAATTTTTAGCTGAAGTTGATAAAATTGCTGATATGATACACCAATCAAAACCAGAATATAGTATTAACGATATTACTGATTCCATTAATGAATATATAATAATAAATATTAAAGACAATTAATGCGAACATCTAAATTTATAAATTTAAATCCTAATGCATTATTAGAATGGATATATG
>Ga0256913_10000574_pt1 | contig 19155 bp, 9 predicted proteins | sample Axial_MatmetaG_FD_185970 | JGI IMG/M metagenome (GOLD analysis project Ga0256913, IMG submission 185970) | Deep-sea worm associated microbial mat communities from Axial Seamount, Juan de Fuca Ridge, Pacific Ocean - Axial_Mat | ecosystem: Environmental > Aquatic > Marine > Oceanic > Microbial... | reverse complement strand
GGAACACTACTGAAACATCACAAACTATTACAGTAACAAGTGGTGGTACTTACGATGTTACTGTTACTGATGCTAATGGATGTGTTGGAAATACAAGTATCACAATTACTGAAAATCCTAATCCTAATCCTACTATTACCGGTTCATTAACTTTTTGTACCGGTTCATCTACAACATTAGATGCAGGTGCAGGTTATTCTACTTATGCTTGGAACACAACAGAAACATCACAAACTATTTCAGTTAATACAGCAGGAACTTATGATGTTACTGTTACCGATGCAAACGGTTGCGAAGGAACCGATCAGGTTACAGTAAATATGGCTGCAAACTTATCTCCTACTATTACGGGAATTCTATCAATTTGTAGCGGAAACTCTACAACACTTGATGCAGGAGCAGGTTATACAAGCTATGATTGGAGTACTACCGAAACAACTCAAACAATAAATGTAAATGCAACAGGAACATATAGTGTAACAGTTACTGATGCTAATGGTTGTACAGGATCAACTCAAGTTGATGTAGTTTCTAATGCAAATCCTACACCTACTATTACAGGTAACAATTTTTGTGCAGGAAATAATTCTGTTCTTGATGCCGGTTCGTACACTTATTGGTTATGGAGTACTACTGAAACATCACAAACTATTACTGTAAATAGTGGCGGCACTTACGATGTTACTGTTACTGATGCTAATGGCTGCACAGGTCAAGCAAGTATTACAATTACTGAAAATCCTAATCCTGTTCCAAATATTTTGGGTAACGATTTTTGTACCGGTTTAACCGAAACTCTTGATGCAGGTGCAGGTTTTGCAACTTATACTTGGAACACAACTGAAACATCACAAACTATTGATATAACAAGCGGTGGAACATATTCTGTTACCGTTACTTATGCAACAGGTTGTTCGGGTACCGATAATATTACAATAAATACTTTAGCTAATCCTACACCATCAATTACAGGTAACGACTTTTGTGCAGGAAATAATCCTACACTCGATGCCGGAGCAGGATATTCTTCTTATTTATGGAGTACAACAGAAACATCGCAAACTATTACTGCTGCAAATGGTGGTACTTTTGATGTTACTGTTACTGATGCTAACGGATGTCAAGGAAATACAAGTATTACTATAACAGAATTTACAAATCCTACACCTACTATTACCGGTAACAATTTCTGCGAAGGTAATAACTCAATTTTAGATGCGGGTGCAAGTTATTCTGATTATTTATGGAATACAACTGCTACTTCGCAAACTATTACTGCTACAAACGGTGGAACATATGATGTTACCGTTACCGATGCTAATGGTTGTACAGGTCAGGCAAGTATCACAATTACTGAAAATTCAAATCCTACACCTACAATTGCCGGTAACGATTTTTGTTCCGGATTTACAACACCTCTCGATGCAGGAGCCGGTTATTCTTCTTATACTTGGAACACTACTGAAACATCACAAATTATTACAATTTCAAATGGTGGCACATTTAGTGTAACTGTTGTTGATACAAATGGTTGTACCGGTACTGATGATATCACAATTAACGAAAACGCAAACTTAAATCCTGTTATTACAGGTACTAATTTCTGTGCAGGTTCGAATTCTGTTCTTGATGCTGCGGCAGGTTATGCAACTTATGATTGGAATACATCTGATACATCACAAACTATATCTGTAAATACAGCAGGAACATATTCTGTTACTGTAACAGATGTTAATGGTTGTTCGGGTAATACAATTATCACAATAAGTGAAAACCCATTGCCAACTCCTACAATTTCGGGTAACAATTTCTGTTCGGGCTCTAACTCTGTTCTTGATGCAGGAAATACTTATTCTTCATATCTTTGGAGTACAACAGAAACAAGTTCTCAAATAACAATAACAAGTGGTGGAACATATTATGTTACTGTTACCGATGCTAATGGTTGCGAAGGAAATACAAGTATCACAATTACTGAAAATCCATTGCCAACTCCTGTTATCTCGGGTAACGATTTTTGTAATGGAAATAGTGAAACTTTAACTCTTGCTAATACTTATTCAAACTATACTTGGAATACATCGGCAAATACTGCTACAATTACAGTAAATACAAGTGGGACATACTCTGTAACGGTAACTGATGCAAATGCTTGTGAAGGTTTTGATGATATTACACTAAACGCATTAGCATTACCAACACCGACAATTACCGGTAATAATTTCTGTGCAGGAACAAACTCTGTTCTTGACGCAGGTACTTATTCTGCTTGGGATTGGAGTACAGCAGAAACAACTCAACAAATTACAATAACAACAGGAGGTAATTATACTGTTACTGTTACTGATATAAATGGTTGCCAAGCTTCTGCAAATATTAATATTACAGAATATCCTTTACCTACTCCAAGTATTAATGGATACGATTTCTGTGCCGGTTTATCTGCCGATATTTATACTGATGCGGGTTATTCTTCTTATGTTTGGAATACTACTGAAACTACACAATTAATTACAGTATCAACAGGAGGAACATATTCTGTTACAGTTACCGATGCTAATTCTTGTCAGGGTTCGGCTAGTATTGATATTACTCAATATCCTTTACCTACTCCTGTTATTGTAGGTAATGATTTTTGTAATGGTAGTACTGAAAGTTTATATACTGCAACATCTTATGCCGGATATCAGTGGAATACAATGCAAACCACACCATTAATTACCGTAAATACCGGCGGTACTTACGCTGTTACTGTTACAGATGACAATGGTTGCGAGGCAAGTGCAAGTACTACAATTTCTGTACTACCATTGCCTAGTCCAACAATTGTTGGTAACGATTTCTGTCAAAATACCAATACCGATTTAGATGCCGGTGTTTATAATGCTTACGATTGGAATACAAATGAAACATCACAAACAATTAATATTGCTGCACCGGGTATTTATTCTGTTACTGTAACTGATAATAACGGTTGCCAAGGTTCTGATGATATCAGTATTGCAGAAATACCAAGTCCTACGCCAAATATCACCGGAGATTTAGATGTTTGCGAAGGCGAAAGTTCTGTTCTTGATGTAGGTAGCGGATATTCGAGCTATATCTGGAGTACAAATTCTACTTCTCAATCTATAAATGTAAATACTACAAATACATATTCTGTAACTGTTACTGATGCTAATGGCTGTGAGGGTTCAACTTCAGTTAATTTTACTGTTCATCCAAACCCAACACCTGATATTGATGGTTTAACTGCTATTTGCCAAGGTGATGATGCTAGTTTAGATGCCGGTGCCGGATATAATTCTTATTTATGGAGTACATACGAAACTAACCAGATAATTAATGTATCAATTGCAGGGCAATATGCTGTTACTGTTACCGATGAAAATGCTTGCGATGGTAACGACTTAATTTCGGTTAATGTAAATAATTTAGCAATAAATATTACACCCGGTTCTACTACTATTTGTTCCGGTACCAATATTAATATCTCTGCTACTGTTCTTACAGGGGTTCCTACTTATACTTATAATTGGTCTAATGGGTTTAATGGTTCTTCTCAAAATGTAAGTCCGGATATTACAACAACTTATTCTGTTTATGTTGTTGATGGAATGGGCTGTGTTAGCGAAACCTTATCTGTAACAATTGATGTTACTCCCGGGGTTCAATTAGATTTATTTACTAATAAAGATACAATTTGCCCTGGCGACCCATTATTAATTACAAGTTTAGTTCAATACGGAATACCTCCATACACAATTTATGATGAGAATAATAATATTGTTAGTCTAAATTATGTTACTTATCCAAATGTAAGTGGAGAATTTGTTTATACTGTTATTGATGCATGTAATTCTCACGATGTAGATACTATTAATATTAATCTGTATCCTATCCCTGAAATTAATATTCAAGCAGATGTACTTAACGGATGTGCACCATTAGTTGTTCATTTTGTTGAAGGTAACGCAGGAGATAATTATTCTTATGTTTGGGATTTTGATGATATAAACGATAATAATTTATCATTATCGCAAACACCAACTCATACATTTACAAGTTCCGGAACTTATGATATTAGTGTGCAAATCACAACAGACAAAGGTTGTAAAACAGAAAAAACAGTTTATAATATGATAAACGTATTCCCAAGCCCTGATGCTAAATTTGATGTACTTCCTGATGTGGTAACAATTATTGATCCAACATTCGATTTTGATAATTATTCTGAGAATGCTTTCTCTTATATTTGGAATTTTGATGATGGAGATACTTCTAACTTGTTTGAACCAAGTCATTCTTACAATTATGTTGGAGAATATTTAGTTGAACTAATAGCTATTTCTGCTCAGGGTTGTAAGGATACTGCCGAACATTTAGTTAGAGTTAAAGATATCTTTACTCTTTATGTCCCTACTGCATTCTCCCCTGATAATGATGGTATTAACGATTTCTTCTTTGTTAAAGGCGAAGGTATTGATACCGATAACTTTAACTTAATAATTTACGACCGTTGGGGTGAAATTATCTGGCAAACAGATGACTATTTTGCTAAATGGGATGGCCGTGCTAAAGCTGGTGACAAACTTGTTGAAATAGGTACTTATACTTGGATGGTTACTTGCAAAGATTTTGAAGGTAATGAACATCAAAAAGCCGGTCCGGTTACGGTTATTAGGTAATATTTATAATAAATTTTATGTGTGATAAAAAAGTAATTAAAAAATATTGGACTTGTATAATTGGAGCTACTGACAAGAATAAATTAAAAAATAGTGCTGATAATTCAATGCGAAACGCAGTATATAAAGCATTTAAAAAAACAACAGGACACAATTATAATATAATGTGGAGTGGTTGGGGTTCTACACAAGAAAAAGTTGATGTTATAAATGCCATTTGGAATATGGAAGAAGATGACCCTATATTTATTAGTATAGTTGCAATGCTAAAAGAAAGTAAACGACTTATTTAACCCGCATTATTCACCAGAAAATTTTCACAAACACATAAGCAGTTAAATAACAAATTAATACATTATGTCGCATTTGTTTTAATACGGATTCAAATATGAAAATAATAAAATGAAAATAATAGACAAAAAGTCCAATTGTATCTTTTTGGACATATTTCATTTTTATTCTGGTATGCATAATCATAAATTTGTTAAACATAAATTATATCATTCCATGAGAAAATTTTTACTAACATTAGTATTTATATTATTAGTATTTTATACTAAAGCACAAAATTGGGAAATAACAAAAGATCCTTTTGGCACAAGATATTTTGTCGAAAATTTAGGACAATTTAATCATTATGCCGATAACAAATATAAGAATATAAAATTCTACGACTTTAATGACAAAATATTCTTCACTTCCGATGGCTTTATTATAATGTATGATAATTACCGTATAGAAGAAGAAGAAAAAAACGGACAAGAAATAGAAAAAATAGAAGGCAAAAAGTTTTTTATTCAAATGCAATGCTTAAATGCAAATAAAAATGTTGATATTGAACCTGTAAATAAAACTGACCATTATTTTACTTTTGGAGATGAAGGATTTCAAGAGATTAAAGCAAAAGGATATGAAAAAATTATTTATAAAAATTTATATTCAGGAATAGATTTAGAATATACTTTTTCTGAAAAAGCTGGTATTAAATATAAATTTATTGTAAAACCAAATGCTGATATTAGCCAAATTAAAATGAAGTATAATGGAGATTTCAAAAATATTTCTATTGACAATGGTAATGTAATAATAAATACAATAAAAGGTAATATTATAGACCATAAACCTATAAGTTTTTATAATAACAATAAAAACCCAATAAAAACTAATTTTATAATTAACAACAACACTATAAGTTTTGAACTACCTGACGGATACGACAAATCAAAAACTCTTATTATTGATCCTTGGGTAACACCAGCTACTTGGAGTTCAACTGACGTAATTGATATCGATTTTGATGATGCAAACAATGTATATATTGCAGGAGAAAACGCAGGTAGCTTACCATATAAATTTACTAAGTTTGATTCTAATGGTAATATTTTATGGACACATTCATATCCATTAACAAATCTTTTTCAAGCATATTCAGAACCAACACTAATAAGAGCTACTGGTATAGCATACATTGGCACTGGCTTAGCCATCTTGCCAGATAAGCCATTTGCATATAGTGTAGATAATTCAGGAAATACTATTGCTACTTCACCAGAAGTTGATAATCAAGGTGAAATTTGGCATATGCTTTATAACAATTGCACTGAAACCGTATATGGATTTGGAGGAGGACCACAATCTATTAATAATTTAGTTACTTTTTCCGATTTAACATTATCTGCAATACCTATAGCCCATAATTTTAACGGATACTCAACAGTAGAAAATGATATTGCAAGTGTTGTAATGGATGATGATGGATCATTTTATTCATTAGCATCAAGTTCTGCTAGTAATATACTTAACAATAAAATACAAAAATCAGAACCCCCATACACCAATGTAACATGGGATATTCCAAGTAATTATAACTTTAACGAATTAGTAAATTTTTTACTTCCATCAGGGTATTATTCAGCTCACTCAAATTCATTAGCATTAAATACCGAATACCTATATAGTTTTAGTGGTAAACAAATTGATGCCTGGGATAAAACATCAGGAAATAATCTAGCTTCAGAGATTGTAAACTCAAGTTATGGCGATGGAATGAATAGGTTTAATATGGGAATTGATGTAGATAATTGCAACAATGTATATGTAGGATGCCAATACATGGTAAATATCTATAATTTTAATGGTTCTTCATTTTCATCTGTTGATACTAGAAGTACACCAGGAAAAGTTTATGATGTTACTGTTAATAGAACTAGTAATTTATTACTAAGTTGTGGTAGTAACTTTGTTCAGGTAGAGAATGCAATTTATTGCGAGATTCCTCCACTAGAATTTACAACATCAAGTGATTGCAGTAACCTATCTGTTTCAGTAGATAGTATTATAGGAGGAATCCCTCCTTATACATATTCTTGGAGTACAGGTGACACAACAAGTAGTGTGTCGGGATTAACAAATGGAACCTATTATGTAACAGTAACCGATAACTCTTGCTTAACACAACAAATAGGTATTGATACAGTTGAACTTTCATGTCCAAGTTATATTGTTAATATAAACTCCGAGACTATTTGCCAAGGAGAATGTACTGATATTACAGCAACAATTACAACGCAAGGAACACCCCCATATACTTATTCTTGGAGCGATGCTTCTTTAAATGGAGCAGGACCTCACAATTTATGCCCTACTGTTACAACAACATATACTGTTACAGTAACTGATGCAAATAATACAATATCTATAGCTAATGGTACAATAACCGTAAATTCATTACCAGAACCCGAAATAACAGGTAACAATATTTGTTTTGGACAAACAACAGATTTAACAACTACAATGTCGTATTCAAATTATATTTGGAGCACATTAGATACATCACAAACAATTACAATAACTACAGCAGGCACATATACAGTAACAGTTACCGATGTAAATGGTTGTACTAATTACGATGATATAATAATTGCCGAATATCCAGAACCTGAACCAAGTATTAATGGATATAATTTCTGTCAAGGATTACCAGCAACAATTGATGCAGGAAACGGATATATAAATTACTTATGGAATACAAATGACACAACACAAACAATAACAGTATCAACAGGCGGACAATATTCTGTTACTATTACAGACACCAATGGATGTCAAGGAGATACAAGTATAAACATTATTGAGTATCCTTTACCAACACCTATAATAATAAGCAATAATTTTTGTGAAGGTTCTTCTACAACATTATACACTGATACAGAATATGTTTATTATCTATGGAATACAACGGAAGTAACACCTACTATCACAATATCAACAGGTGGGCAATATTCTGTTACAGTAACAGACCATAACGGTTGCAGTGCACAAATAAGCACAAATATCATTATGTATTCTAATCCTAATCCAACAATTACTGCTACAACACCTATTTGCGAAGGTGAAATCTCAACTCTTAATGCAGGAACATACAATGAATATGTTTGGAATACAAATGATTCTTCCCAAACTATACAAGTAAATGCACAAGGAAATTATTCTGTTACGGTAACCGATAATAACGGGTGTATAGGCTCTGATGAAATTGACATTGTTGTTTTATCAAATCCGGTTCCACAAATTTTAGGAGACTTATTTATTTGCGAAGGTGAAAACACAATATTAGAAGTATCTGATAATTATAATAATTATTCATGGACACCTTCAGGAAACGGACAATCAATAATAATTGATTCCTCAGGAACTTATAGTGTTGAAGTAACAGATAATTATGGCTGTATAGGTACAGCAAGCGTAAATGTAACTGCAAATCCTAATCCTCAACCTATAATAACAGGAAATCTTGCTATTTGCAACGGACAAAGTACAATATTAGATGCCGGAACTTACGATTCTTACATTTGGAATACAAACTCATCATCTCAAACAATAACTGTATCAAATTCCGGTAATTACTCAGTAACTGTTTATGATGAAAATGCTTGTTCAGCTAGTACGTCCGTTAATGTAGAAGTAGATATTGTTAATATTACAACAATAGGAAATCAAATTATTTGTGAAGGAGAAGACATTAACCTTTATGCAAGTGTTTTATCGGGACAAGCTCCTTATACTTATTATTGGAGTACAAACCAAAATACTTCATCAATAACAGTATCTCCACAATCTCAAACTAGTTACCAAGTATATGTTATAGATACATTAAATTGTATTAGTGATACAGAAACAATAACTGTTGATGTATCAACACCAGTAGCATTGCAAATAAATGCAAATAAAGATACTGTATGTCCTGGTGATGCAATTTTAATAACAAATAATATTACAGGAGGAATTCCTCCTTACACATTGACTGATCAAAATAATTATATTATTCCTACAAATTATTTTGTTTACCCTAATACAACCGAAACATACTATTTTATAGCAACAGATGCATGTAATTCTACTGCAAATGATAATATAACAATATACACTTATCCTATACCTAGCTTAGGTTTTTCAGCTGATATATTAAAAGGTTGTACACCATTAACAGTACATTTTAATTTAAATCAATTCAACAATAATAGTGAGTATATATGGAATTTTGATAATATAAATGAAAACAACCTTTCGTTAGCAACTAATCCATATCATACATTTACAAATCCGGGTTATTATGATATATCTGTTCAAGCAACAAATATATATGGTTGTAAAAATCAACTTACAATAGAAAATATGATACAGGTTTTTCCAAATCCTAAAGCAAAGTTTGATGTATTACCTGATGTGGTAACAATTATTGACCCAACATTCGATTTTGATAATTATTCTGAGAATGCTTTCTCTTATATTTGGAATTTTGATGATGGAGATACTTCTAACTTGTTTGAACCAAGTCATACTTACAATGATGTTGGAGAATATTTAGTTGAACTAATAGCTATTTCTGCTCAGGGTTGTAAGGATACTGCCGAACATTTAGTTAGAGTAGAAGAAATATATACATTATATGCTCCTTCGGCTTTTTCTCCTGATGGTGATGGAATTAACGATGAATTCTTTGTTGTAGGAACAGGTATAGATCTAGATAACTTTATGTTAATTATATATAACAGATGGGGAGAAGTGATTTGGCAATCTAATGATTTATATGAGCATTGGAATGGGTATGCAAAAGATGGAAATGAAAAAGTACAAAATGGAACATATGTTTGGAAAGTTATATATAAAGATTTTAAAGATATTAGCCATACAAAATCCGGTATGGTAACTCTAATACGATAAATTTTATAATAGGTAGTAGTAGTGTTTATTCTCCCAGCTGATTCTTTCAGCTGGGTTTTTTAGTAAAAAATTTATACCTTTGAACAAATAAGTTATCATGAAAACTAAAAAATACTATATAATATTTCTTATTTTTGTATTTACACAAAATATAATAAGTCAAACTAAAAGTATTGACAGCTTATTATTATTATTATCAAAACCTTATGCAGATAGTACACAAATTTTTTTAAAATTAGGAAAAGAGTACTACTACATTCACGATTATAATAAATCAATTATTTGTTTATCAAAATCATTAAAAAAATATGAAAAAATTAATATTAATGATAGTATTACAATTGATAATAAAATATTCTTGAATAATGGGTTAGGTATACTATATTCTAACTATATGGAAGATTACAAAAAAGCTCTAAAATATTACTTAAAAGCATTAAATATTGTAAATAACAATAATAATGTTGCTATCAATAGAATTTCTTCTCTATACAATAATATTGGAGTAACTTATGCCGATTTAAATAATACTGATAAAGCATTAGAATTTCTATTAAAATCTGTTTCTATATCAAAAGACAAAGATATTATTAATCGTTCTCTTAGTAATATTGGAGAGCTTTATCTAATAAAGAAAGATTATAAAAATGCATTTAAATATTTAGATAAAGTAATTAATATTAAAGAAATTGACGAAACAATTCTTGCTAATACTTACAACAGTTTTGCTAAATATTATATAAATTTTGACAGCACGAAAATTGCTAAAAATTATCTAAATAAATCAATAGCAATATCTAAAAAGAAATCACTAAATAAATCACTTAGAGAAAGTTATTTTTTATATTCGAAAATATATTCGAAACAAAATCATATTGAACTACTAAAAAAATATAATGATTTATATTTATCATTAAGTGATTCTATTTTAAATAAAAAAAGTTTACAAATATTAAGTGAAACAAAAATAAAATTTGACGTTAAATCAAAAGAAAATAAATTGTTAAAAGCAGAGAAAAAACTTGAACTTGAAAAAATTGCTTCGCAAAAATTTAGGATACAAGTACTCATAGCAGGAATAATACTAATTTTTATTTTTTTAATTATATTTTTTATTCAATACCGCAAACAAATAATAGCAAACAAAATATTAGTAAAACGAAATATTGAGGTTGTAGAAAGAGAAAAAGAATTAAAACTTGCACAAATTAAAAACAATGATGAAAATAATAAATATATAAACTCTGGATTAGAGGACGAACAAAAACAAAATATTATAAACAAAGTTTATAACTTAATGGAAAGTGATAAACTATATTTAAACCCAGATTTTACATTATCTGAATTAGCAAAAAAAATAAATACAAGTAGAACATATGTATCACAAGTAATAAACGAACATTATAATTGCAACTTTAAAACATTTATAAACGATTATAGAATTAAAGAAGCAAGGAGACTTCTCTCTGATTCAAAAAACAATAATATTACAATTGAAGCAATTGCAAATAAAGTCGGTTTTAAATCTAAAACATCATTTAATAATGCATTTAAAAAATATATTGGTATAACCCCTTCGTATTTTCTAAAACAGCAATAAATAAAAGGGGAGTTCTAAAAATTAGTTTTTCAACAATATTTTCATAATTTTTCAGAGACAATTTAATTTTTTGATAAATAACATGAGTTCGACATAATATTACTCACAGATTCAGGTAATTAGCTCATATACGAATCAAATTTAAGACGGACTATCGGGATAATCCTAGAAAATTTGAGGAAGAATATGAGTTAATTATGAAAACCCTTATGGGAACGAAATAATTAATAGATCTCCCCCTAAAATACAAATCCTCAATTTTTGTTCATATTTTTGTTAGTAAGTTATTTTGCTAAGCTAATTATCTATATCAATAACACTCTATATTTATAGTTTAAATCTAAAATTAGAATAATGAAAAATAAAACTTTTTTATTTATTGCGTTTTCGCTTATTATACTTAGCTCCTGTGTATCGCCACGTCTATATCAAGATGAAAAAAGCAGACGAGAAAAATGTGAAGAAGAGAATATAAACCTAAAAAAAGAGAACAAAAATTTATCTGAAAAATACAATGAGATAAAAGCTAATTACGACAAACTAAAAAAAGATTTCGATATATTAGTTAAAGATACAGCCGTAACAGGTAAATCTTTAAGAAAGATGACTTGGCAATACGACAAGTTGGACAAACTGTATAACGAGCTTATTAAAAATTACGAAGGTAGGGATAAACTTACAAATGCAGAAAATCAAAAACTTTTAACCGACATACAAGCAATGCAGCTAGATTTGCAACAAAGAGAAGATAAACTAAAAGAATTAGAATTAAGTTTAAACGAAAAAGAAAGAAAACTTAATTTAATGACATCTGAAATAGAACAAAAAAATATTGACTTAGACAATAAAAGTGCTAGAATACACGAATTAGAGCAACTAATTGCACAAAAAGATAGTGCAACAATGGCTCTAAAAAAACTAATCTCTGATGCTTTAGTTAATTTCGAAGGTAATGGATTAACAGTAGTTAAAAAGAACGGCAAAGTTTATGTTTCTATGGACGAAAAATTACTTTTTAAATCCGGTAGCGACAAAGTAAATCCGAAAGGACAAGAAGCTTTAAAAGAGATTGCAAAAGTATTAGAAACAACTACCGATGTTAATATTAATGTAGAAGGACATACAGACGATGTTGGAGAAGCCAACTACAATTGGGATTTAAGTGTTAAAAGAGCAACTTCTGTTGTAAAAATTATTACTGCAAACAGCAATCTTGATCCTAAAAGAATTACTGCCTCCGGACATGGAGAATTTTTCCCCGTTGCAAAAGGAACTACTAAAGAAGCTAGAGCAAAAAACAGAAGAACAGAAATTATTTTAGAACCTAATTTAGAAAAACTAGAAAATATTTTAAACTCCGAAACCGAATAATTTTAAAAACGGCTAAATGCCTAAAATATTAAGAATTGTAAACAGATTTAATTTAGGTGGCCCCACTTTTAATGCGGCTTATTTAACAAAATATTTAAGTCCTGAATATGAAACTTTGCTCATTGGAGGTAAGCACACCGATAGTGAAGAAAGTTCAGACCATATTCTGAACGATTTAGATGTAAGTTTTCTTAAAATTGAAGAAATGAGCCGAGAGGTTTCATTACTAAACGATTACAAAGCTTACAAAAGAATCAAACAGATAATTGCAGAGTTTAAACCCGACATTGTTCATACCCATGCATCAAAAGCAGGCTTACTTGGCAGGTTGGCTGCAAAAAAAATGGGTGTTAAAATAATTGTTCACACATTTCACGGTCATGTTTTTCATTCGTACTTTGGCAAGCTAAAAACCAATATTTTCAGAAACTTAGAAAAATTTCTTGCAAAACGAACTGATAAAATAATTGCTATCAGCAATATCCAAAAACAAGAACTATCTGAAAAATACAAAATTGCAAAACCAAATAAATTTCAAGTAATAGCTTTAGGTTTCGATTTAAATAAATATCAAGAAAATATTACTAGAAACAGAAAAAACTTTAGAGAGAAATACCAAATTAATGATAAAACTATAGTAATTTCAATAGTTGGCAGATTGGTTCCTATTAAAAATCACAAACTTTTTATTAACTCTATAAACGAACTGATAAAAAAATCTGATAAAAAAATAAAAGCATTTATAGTTGGTGGTGGAGAATTATTTGATGAGTTAAATGAATATGTTAAAAGTTTAAATCTACAAAACAATATAATATTTACATCGTGGATAAAAGAAACTGAAATTGTTTATGCAGGAAGCGATATTATTGCCTTAACATCGCTAAACGAAGGAACACCTGTTAGTTTAATAGAAGCACAAGCTAGTGGTTTACCAATTATATCAACAAATGTAGGTGGTGTTAGTGATATTACATTCAGCAACTCATCAATTATTGTAAATCAAGAAATTAAAGAGCTAACTAATGCTTTTAACAAAATAATTAATAACTTTGATACTTTTAAACAAAATGCTGAGACAAATAAAGCTAAAATAATTGAGAGTTTCGGCTACAAAAGATTAATAAACGATTACAAAAAACTTTATTCTGAACTGATAAATGAAAAAATTCAGTAAAAAACAAATTGGTTTTATTGTTGGTATAGTTGGTTTTATTACAATTAGCTTTTTATTTAACCTAGATAAAGACAACCCACTTGTATCTTACACAATGGGTATTACTTTTTTAATGGCCACTTGGTGGATTCTAGAAGTAATACCACTAGCAATAACGGCATTAATACCAATTATTTTATTTCCTATTTTTGGTATTGCAAATGGCAAAGAAATTTCCTCGGCATATTTTAATGATATAATATTTCTATTTATAGGTGGTTTTATGATAGCACTCGCAATGCAAAAATGGAATTTACATACAAGAATTGCACTTAATATTTTACAAAAAACAGGCGTTTCACCTACTAGAATTGTTGCCGGATTTATGATTGCCTCAGCATTTCTTTCTATGTGGATTTCGAATACTGCAACAACAATGATGATGTTGCCAATTGCTATTTCTATTCTTAATGAATTAGAAAACAATTTTGCAAAAAAAGATTTACAAAAATATTCAATTGCACTTTTACTTGCTATAGCCTATAGTTCATCAATAGGAGGAATAGCAACACTAGTTGGTACAGCCCCAAATATGGTTTTAGTAAAAATATTTTCTATTACTTTTCCAAACTCGCCCGATATAAGTTTTGGGCAATGGATGATTTTTGCATTTCCTTTAAGTTTAAGTTTACTTATTATTTTACTGATTTTTCTTTACCTGTATTACTTTAGAAAAGTAAAACTAAACGATGTTAATAAAACAAACATAATTATTAAGAAACAATATAAAAATCTAGGCAAAACAAGCTACGAAGAAAAAATAGTTATGATAATTTTTATTCTTTTTGCCGGCTTACTTCTATTTAGAAAAGATATAATAATTGGCAATTTTACTATTTACGGATGGTCGAATATATTTAACTATCCAAAATTTATAAACGATGGTACAATTGCAATTTTCACAGGAGTTTTAATGTTTACAATCCCATCTAAAAACAAAAAAAATGATTTTATATTAGATTGGGAAACAACAAAAAAAATACCTTGGGATATAATTTTACTTTTTGGCGGTGGATTTGCCCTTGCAACAGGTTTTATTTCATCTGGTCTTTCTCTATGGATTGGGAACGAGTTATCGAATATAATAGGAAATAACTATCTGATAAACATTATTATTGTAACTAGTGTAATGATATTTTTAACAGAAGTAACATCGAACACTGCAACAACACAAATACTATTACCTGTTATAGCTGCAATGGCTGTTTCTGTGGGAAACAACCCACTATTATTAATGATACCTGCAACAATTGCAGCTTCGATGGCATTTATGCTACCTGTTGCAACACCTCCTAATGCTATAGTTTTTAGTTCGGGAAAAATAAAAATATCTGAAATGGCAAAAACAGGATTAGTAATGAATATAATTGCCATTATTGTTGTAAGTTTATTTGTTTGGCTTGTAGGAATAGATACTTTTGCAACTAAGATTAATCCATAATAATGTTTGAAGGAACAATTAATATATTTGATATTATTGCTGCAATTATATTAATTGCAATAATAATTCTTGTATCAAATTTTTATAAAAACTCAAAACTTGAAAAACATCCAGAATACAAGTATTTTACTTGGGGTGTTATTACAAAAATTATTGGAGCTGTTGCATTGGTCTTTGTATATGTTTTTTATTATGGTGGTGGCGATACTCAGAATTATTTTATAGGTGCAAAAGTTTTAACAAACACTCTTTTTACTGAACCAATTAACTTCATCAGACTACTTTTTGTAGATAATAATGAAATCCCAACTGACCTAATTCATATAACCAAACAAATTTCCTACTCTCGTACCACAGAAGAATGGTTTATGGTTAGAATTACTTCAGTAATTAATATATTTGGATTTAACCGATATTTATTATCATCAATATTAATATCATTAATTGCCTTTTGGGGTGCTTGGAATATGTTTAAATCTTTCATCATTTTTTTTCCAAAACATCATAAAGCAGCATTTATTTCCATTTTCTTACTTCCAAGCGTTATATTCTGGAGTAGTGGTATTCTTAAGGATACAATTACATTTGCGGCTCTAGGTATTTTCTTTTATCACTTTGTAAGCATTCTTTTTAAAAATAAATTTAATATACTTACAATCATAACTTTAATTATATCTGCTTACGTAATATACAAATTAAAAGCATATATAATCTTAGGTTTTATGCCGGGTATATTTATTGCTTTATTTATTAATTACAAAGCTAAAATAACAAATAATATAATAAGAAAAGTTTCATCGCCAATATTATTTATAATAATAATATCAATTGGTTATATTCTGGTTGTAAATATGTTAAACGATAGCAATAAATACAAAATAGATACCCTTGAAAATAGAGTTGAAGGATTCCACTCGTGGCACACTACAACCGGTGGTTCATCATATAATTTAGGCGATGTTGAGTATACAACAACAGGTATTATATCAAAAATTCCCGCAGCATTAAATGTTACATTTTTCAGACCTTATTTGTGGGAAACAAGAAATATAACCTCTTTAATGGGTGCAATTGAAAGCTTTGCTTTATTAATTCTTTTCATTATATTACTATGGAAAAATAAACTAAAATGGATAATTGATAGTTTTAAAAACAGTTTCCTTGCTTTGGCTTTAACTTATTCTATTGTTTTTGGGTTTGCAGTTGGTTTTACTTCATACAATTTTGGTGCATTAGCTAGATACAAGGTTCCGGTATTACCTTTCTTCGTTTTTTTATTATTATATTTTTATTATAAGAAAAAAATTAAGACTGAAGAACAGAATTAAATACATCTAAGTATTTTTGTTTATTTGCTTCTATAGAATATTTTTCAACAATTATTTTTCTTCCTGCTTTTCCTAATTTTTCTCTAAGTTCTTCTGATAATATTAATTGTTCAATTCTATTATACCAAGAATTTTCATCATCTACCTCAATAAGAAATCCATTTTTCTCATTTTCAATTATTCTAAAATTAGCACCAATTGCTGTAGCAACAGTTGGTATCCCAAGAGCCATATACTGAATTGCTTTTAAGCCGCTTTTTCCATAAACCCAATCTTCGTTTGGCAAAGGATATAAACCAATATCAAATTGTTTTAATGTGTCAATTTCATATTCTTCTTTCCATTCTTTTGCTTCTACATTAATCCCTTCAATATTAAATGAAGCATCTCCCATTACAAGTAACTTAAACTTATACTTCTCTGATAATCTTTTCAATACATCATCTAATAAATATAAATATTTTGATGTGCTATGACTCCCACTCCACCCTATTACAAGCTCATTATTAATAGAATAATCTGTTTTCTTAAGATATCTACTATTTGTATCTACAGTGCTTGAAATATCAGTTGTTTTAGAATTATATTTTCTAACAAATTCATCTAATTTAGGAGTACAAGTAATAACATGATTTGCTTTTTTCATTAAATAAATCATCTTTCTTTTTCCCTTTAAACTCTGAATAAATGAATTTGCATCTGATGAATGTCCTAAGAAAACCATATCATCAATATCGTAAATAATTTTTTTTGAAAGTTTTGTATAAATCCATTCAAATATCGGTAAACCAAAAGGGGTAACCCAAAGGTGTACATAAACTATATCATATTTTCCTATCTGAAATAAGCTTATAATTCGCTTTAAATAACCTATTATAGTATAATAAAACTTAACTAAGGTATTACCTTTAAGATAGATAATACCCCAAAATCTATTCGACACAAATGAACTCACCTCTATATCATAATTGTTATTTTCAAAACTCTTATAATATTGCTCATACTTCAATCTTTGGCTAGGTGCTTTATCTTGAGGATAAGGTGAAAGAAATAATATTTTTTTATTATTACCCATCAATTTGTTTTTCTAAAAAATCTTCTAAGGGATAAACCATAACATCATTTTTTAAAGGATATGGCATACGAACAGGTGAAATAACATATACTTCGCTTGCTTTTATATCGTCAATTGCATACCAAAAACCTTTTGTAAGTTTGGGCGTTTCAGAAGTTTTTATTTCTATTGCAATTACTCTATCTGCTTTTGTTAAAACCAAATCTATTTCGTTACCTGTTGCTGTTCTGTAAAAATAATAATTCCAATCTTTATATTTTGCAATTATGTTTTCAATTACAGTAACTTCCCACGAACTTCCATAAACGGGGTGCACAAACAGCTGATTAAAATCTTTTATATCGAGCAAAGCGTGCAAAACTCCGGTATCTCTAAAATACACTTTTGGCGTTTTAACCAATCGCTTTTTTATATTTATATGATATGGTTGCAAAATACGTATCATAAACGTATGTGCCAATATATCAATATAATTCTTTATGGTAGAATGCGACATTCCCATAGAATTAGCCAACTGTGAGCTGTTTAACATCTGACCGTTTAAATGGGCAAGCATTTGCCACAAACGATGCAAAGTATCGGGCGGTATATTAAAACCCCAATTTCGCAAATCTCTTTCTAAAAAAGTTCTGATATAATTTTTTAACCAAACAAATGCCAAATCTTTATTTTTTGCCAATATACTTTTGGGCATGCCTCCGAGTAACCTGTAATTTTGCATAGTGGTTTTATGCTTTATTTCTTGCCACAAGAAAGCTGTTAAATCGAAATAAAAAATTCTACCTGCCAAACTTTCTGACGTTCCTCGCGACAAATCGGGCGACGACGAGCCCAAGACTATAAACTTTGTATCGTCGTTGTTATCAACAAAGTTTCGCATTTCGGCTAAAACATCGGGCATTATTTGCACTTCGTCTATACAAATAACTTTTCCTTTGTTTAAATTAAAAAATTGTTCGGTATTTTCTATTATTTGCCTATCCGATTTTTTTTCTAAATCTAAAAAAATAACATCGCTAAAATTAGACAATACACTTTTTGCAAGTGTGGTTTTCCCCACTTGACGTGCCCCAATTATAGCAACTACGGGTATATGGGGCATATACTTTTTTATTGTATTTTCTTCTAAACGACGTATTGACATAAATGCAAATATACAAACAAAGCTTGTAAATTGCAAATCATATACTCATATTACAATGTTTAATACTAA
>Ga0256913_10000573_pt1 | contig 19171 bp, 16 predicted proteins | sample Axial_MatmetaG_FD_185970 | JGI IMG/M metagenome (GOLD analysis project Ga0256913, IMG submission 185970) | Deep-sea worm associated microbial mat communities from Axial Seamount, Juan de Fuca Ridge, Pacific Ocean - Axial_Mat | ecosystem: Environmental > Aquatic > Marine > Oceanic > Microbial... | reverse complement strand
AAAATAGGTTAAATAATAGATGTTTATGAGCGAAAAATGAATAAAAAGCAGTAAAATTTGATAAAATATTAGAAAAAAAGCAAAAATTAACACGAATTAAATAAAATTTGATTTATGCAACGGTCTTTTTCGGTGAATAATGAGAGTTAACAATATTTTTATTTCTTGACTAGTTTTCATTTTGTAAAGACACTATTAATTGCTGACTAATTTGGAGTTTAGTTATAAAATTTATCAATAATATAGATAGGACGTTTTTTTTGTTCTTCAAAAAGGAAACCAATATATACACCAATTATTCCTATAATAAAAAATTGAATAGAAAATAATAAACTAATTACAATAATTAAGGTTGTATATCCAGGAGGAGTATTATCAATAAACTTCATTATTAATGAATATATTGCTATAACAATAGAAAACAATCCAAATATTACACCTAAATATATTCCTAAATATAATGGCAGTTTAGAAAAAGCAATAATTGCATTTATTGATAATTTAATTAATGAAAAAAAGCTATAAGAACTTTCTCCTGCTTTACGTTTTGTTGCATTATATTCTATGTGTGTTTTTTTAAAACCAACACTTTGTATAAAACCTCTTAAAAACCGTGTTCTTTCTCGATATTCATTTTGTAAGATTAATTTAATTTTTCGAGAAATTAAAAAGAAATCACTTGCATTTTGTTCAAACTCCACAGGTGATATTTTATTTAAAAACTTGTAAAATATTTTTGATAATATTTTTTTTATAAATCCTCCGTCTTCTCTAGAAATTCTTCTCGTTGTTACAATATCAAAACCTAATTTTGCTTTTTCAATCATTTCTATGATTTTTTTAGGTGGATGTTGTAAATCTGCATCTAAACAAATAATATAATTACCTTGTGCATTATCAATACCTGCAAGCATTGCTGCCTCATGGCCAAAATTTCTACTAAAACTAATAATATTAATAAATTGATGTGTGTCTTTTATTTTTTTTAAAATTGATAAACTTTTATCATAACTACCATCGTTAACAAAAGTTACATCGTAATTATAATCTTTAATATAATCTTCTAATTCTAAAATAAAGTTTAATAAATTATCTTCTTCGTTAAAAACAGAAACAATTATACTAATATCTATATTATTGTTCATTTTTCATCTTTCTAAAAATTAATTTTTTCTAATTCTAAAACACCCATATTTGCTTTAAAAATATAATTATAAAACATATCTCTTTTAAAATTAAAGATATAAGCCTTTTCGCCTATAGAAACAAAATTACTATCGCAAATTGTTGTGTCAACTAAAAATGGTTTGTACGAAATAGAATGATATTCTAAATCAATATTTTTTAAACTATCTTTTGTAATATTAGATTGCTTATCAGATAAATAATATTTAATATTTCTTTCAAATTTAATTTTTGTCATTTTTGGTGCAGAAATCTCAAAATGAAACATTTCTTTATTAGAATAAAGTGTGAATTCACCGTTTTCGTTTGAAAAGCTGTTAACACCTACACGCCAAGTATTATCCCAACCCCTAATAACTGCACCTTTAACGGGATTGTTATTTTCATCAACAAGTTTACCAAATATTACATAGTTTTTATATCCAAGCATATTATAATAATTTGAGTTGCAAGGACATTTATAGTTTGGTTTATATTTACTTAAGTTCTTAAATTCATATGCAACAGGTTTAAGTGTTCCTAAAATACAATATGTACTATCTTTTGTATAAGTTTTTCCTTTATGATTCATTATACTTGTGTAATTATGTTCAAAACCACCCCATTCAACATCTTGAAAAGACCACCATGCAAGACCAATTCCACCACAGTTTACAGCTCTTTTGTAAACTTCTTTTAAAAATTGAGTTTGTTCAGCATAACTTACAGAATCATTATCAGCAGGAAGAGCAGTTTCTCCTATCATCCAAGGTTTTTTTATATATTTACTATACCAATATATTTCGTTAGGAACTCTTAATGGGTGATATGTATGAAAAGCTAAAAAATCAACAGGTAAAATTGCAGGATCCCATTCGAAAACCTCTAATGGTTCTGAAAATCCAATAGTTAACATTTGATTTGGAGCGTATTTTTCCATTATTTTTTTCCAATTTGTCACAATTTCAAGTGCCGATTCTTTTGTCCGTGCTCTATCATCTGATTTTAAATCTTTATTATCAAAATATAATGGCTCATTCATAAAATCATAAGCAAAAATAGTAGGTTCATCTTTATACTCTTTTAATAAAGCAATAGTGAAATCCTCAAGTTCTTGATTATTAATAGGTGCTTTTAAAAGCACCATTACTCTTAAATCTAATTCATCGGCTATTTCTATAAATTGTTTAAATGCAGAAAATATAATTTTATAATTGTCTTTGTTTATTTCTAGATGCTCATTTGTATGATTATAGACTGTAATGAATGGGTTATTTTCACTTGTGTTTATGATATTTAATCCTACCAACCTTATTGAATTAAATCCTAGTTCTTTAATAAGTTGTAAATGCCCTTTTAAAACAATTAAAGAACTATCAGCAGTATTACCTTCAAAAATATTTGGATTCTCGTAATCTTTTAAACTTGATAAAACATATTTATTGTTTATTTTTCTAAAATTTACAGAATAGTTTAACATTAAAGGAAAAAATATTGTATCGTTTATTTTAAATTTATTATCTTGTAGATATACAAAATTGTTGTTTCTTAAGTAGTCAATATCTGCTCTTTTATTTATTTTTTTGTACTCGTTATTAGAACAAGTAAAAAATATTACTATAACTAAAATAGGTAATAATTTTTTCATTTTCATTTTATTTTATTAAAGCTGTAAAGATAATAATATTGATTTAATATTAATATTTATTTTAAACCTTTCGTGTAATTTTTCAATTTATAAATATTAATTTTTTTTGCTCTAATTTATTTTTTATTGTCAATTGTTTGATAGCAAGCGTAAAAGAAAGTTAATGTACTAAATAAAATTAGTTTACATGATATCTTTCTTGTCATAATTTAATTATTTTGTTTGATAATTTAGAATGTAATATTTATTAAATATACCCCTTTGTTTAATGAAGAAATATTTATTAAAATATTTTCTTTATTGATTTGCAAGTTTGTTATTAATCGAACTCAGGTTATTAATGTTTTTTCTGTTAACCCATTTTATTGAAACAAGTACAATGTCTGTGTATCTTTTGTTAATTAGTAGCTTGCAGGATTCTGCGAGTTTTTTGTGAATAATGCGGGTTAAAAAATATTCCGATAAATCAATTGATGAGGTGCTTGTGTTATGTAATTCAATCCAATCAGAAAATTGAAAAAAATTATTATCGTAATATGTGGTATTGTTTTTTGCCGAAAAATAATTAATAACAAGGTTTTGAGCATTTATAATAAAAGCGAAAGAAACAATAATAAGTATTTTTATTTTTTCATATTTAAAGCTTTTAAGCAAGACATACTTGCTTTTAAATAAGTTGCAAAGATATTTTATATATATATATATTTATGTTGTTATTTAATGGATAGTACTATATTTGTAACATGAATTTAAGAAAAGTGCGTAAATATATTCTCTTGGTTTTTGTAAGTATTATTTTATTTCTTGTAGCGTGTAATAAGAATGAAGAAAACCCGACTTCTATAGAAACAAATAAGGATGACATAATCGTAGATTATTTACATATTGCACATACTAGAACAAATGACACAATAGGCATCTATGAAAAAATAAGGAATATAAATTTTGATAATTATAGTATGTTGTGGTTAGGAGGTGATTTGTCTTGGAATACGTCTAATTATGAGACAAATCTATCTGATATTTCATCAGTTTTTAATTTACAAAGTGAAAATACACTTTTATCTATAGGAAATCACGATTATGCAAATTTAGATTTATTACAACAATATACAAATAAGCCTATTTTTTATGTAAGATATAAAAATGGAATAACATTTATTGTTTTAGATACGCAAGACAGTCTGTCTAATATTGTAGGAGAACAATTGCAGATGTTTAATAATGTTATTGATACAATTTCAAACTCGTCGAATTTAATATTGTTGCATCACAAGTTATTTTGGATGTATGGCAATTCCGATTTAGAATCTCAAATAAATAGTATTTCTAATGGAGAGTTTGGTTCATGTTTTTATTGTGTAAATCCAAATAATTATTATCAAGATATTTATCCTCGATTGGTTGAAGTGAAAAATAAGGGGATAGATGTTTATTGCGTTGCCGGCGATATAGGAAAAAAAGTTAAACAATTTAACTATGTTACAGATGAAGGGATAACTTTCTTAGCTTCGGGTATGTGGTTTGATGATACTGAAAACTACGGATTAGTTTTTCATCATAATCTATCTAAAAAAGTTTTAACTTGGGAATATATATCTGTTGATGACTTATAATTCGTAAAATTTCTTATCTAAAGTGTATTAGTGTGTAGTAAATTTATATTTTTGCACAAATTAATTGAAAATTAGAATATGAAGACGATTAAAGAATTATTGAACAGCAATGAGTATGACACAAATGTTGTTGTAAAGGGTTGGGTAAGAACAAAACGTGGTAGTAAAAACGTAGCATTTATTGCACTAAACGATGGTTCTACAATTAATAATATCCAAATTGTTGTAGATGTAAATTCTGAAAACGAAGAAAAATTAGCAAAAATTCATACAGGAGCTTCTTTATCTGTTGAGGGTAAATTAATAAAATCTGAAGGAAAAGGTCAAACAGTTGAGATTGTTGCCGAAAAACTTGATATTTTAGGAGTTGCCGACCCCGATGAGTATCCTTTACAACCAAAAAAGCATAGCTTGGAATTTTTACGTGAGATTGCTCACTTAAGATTTAGAACAAATACTTTTGGTGCTATTACTCGTGTTCGTCATGCAATGATTTTTGCAATTCATAGTTTTTTTAACGAAAGAGGATTTTATAATATCCATACACCAATTATTACAGCATCTGATGCCGAAGGAGCAGGGGAGATGTTTAGAGTTACAACATTGCCATTAAACGATTTGCCAAAAGATGAGCAAGGTAAAATAAATTATAAAGAAGACTTCTTTGGTAAAGAAACAAATCTTACTGTATCAGGTCAATTAGAGGCAGAATTAGCTGCTTTAGCATTATCTAAAGTTTATACTTTTGGACCTACTTTTAGAGCCGAAAATTCTAATACTACTCGCCATTTGGCAGAGTTTTGGATGATAGAACCCGAAGCTGCTTTTTTCGATATCAACGATGATATGGACTTAGCAGAAGATATGCTTAAATATTGTGTGCAATATGCCCTTGATAACTGTATGGACGATTTGCAGTTCTTAAGTAAACGATTGCAAGAAGAAGAAAAAACTAAACCACAAAACGAGCGTTCTCAAGAGCTTTTAGAAAAGCTTAACTTTGTTTTAGAAAACGATTTTATTCGTTTAACATATACCGAAGCTATAGATATTCTTAAAAATTCTAAACCAAATAAGAAAAAGAAATTTCAATTTGTTATTGATGATTGGGGAGCAGATTTACAATCGGAACATGAGCGTTATTTAGTAGAGAAGCATTTTAAAAAGCCAGTGATTTTAATTGATTACCCAAAAGATATTAAGGCATTCTACATGAAACAAAATGATGATGGAAAAACTGTTCGTGCAATGGATATTTTATTTCCGGGAATTGGTGAAATAGTTGGTGGTTCGCAAAGAGAAGATGATTACAATAAGCTTTTAACTCGCATGAAAGAAATGGGAATTCCTGAAGAAGAAATGTCGTGGTATTTAGATACTCGTAAATTTGGAACAGTTCCACATTCCGGCTTTGGCTTAGGTTTTGAAAGATTAATCTTGTTTGTTACAGGAATGGGAAATATTAGAGATGTAATTCCATTTCCAAGAGCACCTAAATCTGCAGAATTTTAGTAGCTTATTGATAAATAGCTAAAGCTAGGTATAAAACCGAAATAAAAATATTTATCATATCTTCCGGCTCTATAAGAGTTTCGAGTCTTTGTGTCTCTTCAACTTTTGTTGTTGAGGTTTGGTAAAAGGTTTTGTTATAAAGTTTTCCGTATTGATTTAAATGTTCAAAATCTGAAATATTTAATATCTTTACTTTCTCTGAGTAGAACTTATCTTCGATAATAAATTCATTAGATTTGGTTTTAACATATCCAAACTTTACTGTGTTTGTAATATTAATTGGGTAGTCGCCGGTTTTGAAACTAAGAGCTTTTGACGTAAATGTTTTTGCAATCTTTATTTTTTCTTTAATTTTTTCTTCGTTGTCTGTATTGAAAATAATAAAATCATCAAGCTCAATTTTGTTGCCTGATTCTAGTGGTAAAATGTCAAAAGTTCCTGCAACCATACTGTTGTAAACGGTTTTTTCTTTACCCGAACTTACTAAACTATTATTTAAATCTATAAAAATTGTTTTGTCAGAAATATTTTCGAGTACAATAATTAAATTGTCTCCCCAAAAATCGTATGTAATTTTTAAGCCTTCTTTGTAATCAGTAAAATCATCAGTTATATCAGTACTTTTTATACTAAAAACAGCGTAATTTTCTTCTTTTACATAATTAGTGGAATGCACTGTGTAACAAGATGTAAATACAATGGCAACAGCTATTGATAATATTATTCTGTTTATTATTTTATATGTTTTTTTCAAAAATATAAATTGTTTTAACGAATGATTATACAACAATTTTCATTCCAAATTTTTAATCGTAAAAACTCCACGAAACTCCAAATCTAAAAACTCGAGGAGCCATTGGTTGATAAATTCCTACATAGTAGTCAGAACCTGTTAAACCAAAATTAGCGTGTTCAAATTTAATAAATAATCTCGCACGTTTCAACTTCATTTTTAAAAATGCATCAACTTTCGGATAATTTCCAATTTCTACATCGTTTTGCCTGTAAAACATACTTACAGCAGGCATATATGCGTCAGCTTTAAATTTTGTGTAATAATAAATATCAATGCCAATTTCTGCGACTAAAACATTTTTTACTAATACAAATTTATATGCACTTGAATTAAAAAACGAAAACTCAGGAACACTTAATACTGCTTGATTATCAGATTTTTGATATGCAAGTTTATTATTAATCCTAAAATGTTTGAAATTGAAATCTTTTTTTAGATAAATTGAATAATAGTTTATAGTATGTGTTTCTTGAAAAGGACTTATTGAAATACCATTTGTGTCAATCATATTATCTTTAAAATATATTACATTGTCGTAAATTCCATAATGTGCACCTATTTCAAAAAAATGTTCCAAATTATTTAAACTAATATCAATATCAATTAAAGTTTTGTTTTTAGCAAATGTTGTATCCCACGAAAAATTATTTGCAAAAAAATGTTCTTCGAAATATTCAGGAACTGCATTTTCGTAATTTATTTCGGTATTGAACATAAATTTATCTTTAATTACATTTTTATGATATTCTCCAAATGCAGAAAAACTATTTTGTTTTCTCCCGCTTAAAAAATACTGAATTTCAATGAGATACATATTTAGATTTGTATCTTTAACAGAATACAAAACACCAATTCCATTATTGTAATAATTTATATTTTTATTGTAATAATAGAAATTCTCGATTTCGTTTAAATATGATATACTAAATATATTTTCCGATTTTATCTTGTTGATATGATAATCGAAATAAACAGTATTGTATATAATATTTTGGAAAGTCGAATCTGTGGTTATTGCACTATCAATATTATAAAACTGATAGAAATTATCGGTAGAATCGTTATAATAATTTAATCTTGAATATTGATATTTGAATTTATGTGAAATAGAAAAATATTTTTCATTTTCATTAGATATACTGTCAATGCTATCAATAACATTATTATTTGATAATTTTAGAGATTGATAAAAATTTAACTCTCTATTCATATTAACCGATTTACTACTATTTAACCAAGTAGGTATTGCTTTAATATTAGTGTTGATAATATTATTGTTAACATATTTATCGCTTATTCCGCCATTATTTTCGTTTTTTAACTTGTTATAAATAAAGCTGGCATTGCAATTGTATTTATTTCCATCATAAGATGTAAAAACACTAACACTATTGTCGGCAGAACTTTGATTTGAATATTCACCGGTAGAAGAAACCATGTCGTAAATAAGTCCTACATTAAAGTTTTTAGTAACATTCTGAGTATGAAGAACCCTTAAAACTTGATTGTTGTTCTTTTTAGAAAAATTTGTAAAGAAACTAAGATTAGTAAAATGTTTTTTTGTGTTAAAATATTTAATGTTTTTCTGAGACATTAAATTGTCGGACATAGCATTGTTAAACAAAAAACCGGTTTTCTTTTTTTGATATAGAATATTTGATTTAGCTGCTAAACCAATATTAGATAAATTAGTGTTTGAATATGAATTAATATAACTATAATCATATATTTCAAAATAATTTAAATTGGTGTCAATCTCAGTTTCTATATATTTATTAAATTTATTAAAAGAATACGACTTCATCATTATTGTATCTTGAGCAGAAACAAGATTAAAAATTAAAACCAACAGTAATATAAAATAATTATAAATAAGCTTCATTAAATTTTAAAAAATTATATCCATTTGGAAATTAGATTGAGCAAAGATATGCACAATATTGTTAAAAAAATACCGTTTAACACCTAAAATGCAAAGAATTATTATGTTTTTTTATATTTTTTTAACAAAACAGATAATCTATATACCTAAATAAAAAAGAGTATGTTAAAAGTAAAATTTTACACTTTTATGACCTAGAATATACTATGAATACTAAATAAAAGGTAAAATTATTTTCAAAAAATAATAATTTATATTATTATTGTATTGCGAAAAGTTATTAACTTTTCTGTATTTTATTGAATGACATGTAGTACAGTTAACGTTTAAAGATATGATTAAAAAACTTATACTTTCTGTAGTAATCATTTTGGTAACAGGAAATTTGCTTAGAGCTCAAGACCCTGAATTTACTCAGTTCTATGCAAATAAACTTTATCTAAATCCGGCATTTGCCGGTTCTGAAAAATGTGCTAGAGCACAATTGAATTATCGAAACCAATGGCCAAAGTTGGGATCAACTTATGTAACATATAGTGCATCTTTTGACCAAAGAGTTGACGTTTTAGAAGGTGGATTAGGAATTTTGATTATGAATGATGTGCAAGGAGATGGTGCAATTAATACATTTAGTGCAAGTGCAATGTATTCATATACAGTTTCTTTAAACAGATATACGTCTCTTCTAGGAGGATTTCAAGTATCTTATTTTCAAAAAACATTAAATTGGGATTATATTTTTCCTGATATGTTGCATCCTGTTTATGGAGCAATTTTCCCTACACAAGAAGATTTAGTAGCAACAGACCTCAAAAAAGGATATTTTGATTTTTCTGCCGGTGGTATATTAGCAAATAGAATACATACATTTGGTATTGCAATACATCATTTAACTCAACCACCGGAATCTTATAGAAATAGTAGTGATGCTGTTTTACCTCGTAAATTTACAGTACATTATGGAACAAGAATTCCTATTAAAGCTCGTGGATATAGAAAAGGTGAATTGTATATATCTCCACAAGTTTTATATCAAAGACAAAGAGATTTTGAGCAGTTTAATTATGGATTATATTTTAGTAGAAAGAATATAGTTGGCGGTATTTGGATTAGACAAAACTTTAGATTTCACTATGATTCATTCGTAATGATTTTAGGCTTTATTCAATCTAAATTTAGAGTAGCTTATAGTTACGATTTAACAGTTTCAAAGCTTAGAAATCAGACACTTGGTGCACATGAGGTGTCCATAGGATACACTTTCCCATGTCGTAAAAAACATAAAAAATTCAGACCTATACAATGTCCTTCATTTTAATACGTTATAAAAAAGGACTAATATTTATTAAATAAAGAAAAATTGATTATTATGAGATATAGTTTTAAATTACTTGGTTTATTGATAGTTGGAGCAGTGCTTTTTAGTTCTTGCGAAAAGCATACGTCAAATTCAACTGGATGGAATTATAATGATGAAAAGAATGGTGGTTTTCAGTATGTTTATAATGATGAACAAGAAACAGGACCTGGTTTAGTATTTATAGAAGGTGGTACTTTTTCTATGGGACGAGTAGAACAAGATGTTCTTTATGATTGGAATAATATTCCTAGAAGAATAACAGTTTCTTCATTTTATATGGATCAATATGAAATAAGAAATATAGATTATCGTGAATATTTATTTTGGATAAGAAGGGTTTTCTATGAAAGTTTTCCGGAGGTTTATTATAGAACATTACCTGATACATTAGTTTGGAGAAGTAAATTAGGTTATAATGAGCCGTATGTTGAAACATATTTACGTCATCCTGCATATCAAGAATATCCTGTCGTTGGTGTATCTTGGACACAAGCAACTGATTACTGTAAATGGAGAACTGATAGAGTAAATGAAATGATAATGGTACGTGAAGATCTTTTAGATTGGGATCCAAACCAAATGGATGATCAAAACTTTAATACAGAAACTTATCTTGCAGGTCAATATATGGGTGCAACAAAAGAATTATTGGTAGATTATGCAAATCCCGATGCTGAAGGAAGAAATGTTAGAATGGAAGATGGTATTTTCTTACCTAAATATAGACTTCCAACAGAAGCTGAGTGGGAATTTGCTGCATTATCATATGTCGGAAATCAATTTTTTCCTGGTGATGAAAGAGTTTATCATCAAAGAATCTATCCTTGGAATGGACATTATATCAGAGTTGATGATCATACTAATGGTTTTGCACCTGAAGATATTGGACAAATTAGAGCAAATATAGTTAGAGGTAGAGGAGATTATATGGGAACTGCCGGAGCTTTAAATGATAAAGCTGATATTACTAGCCCTGTTTTCGCGTATTGGCCAAATGATTATGATTTGTATGCAATGGCAGGTAATGTAAACGAATGGGTAATGGATGTTTATAGAAAAATGACTCTCGAAGATTTTGATGAATTTAGAGGTTTTAGAGGAAATGTTTATATGACACCTGTTATGGATCCTACAGACCCTCATATTTTAGATGCTCCTGATGAATTAGGTCGTATGAAGTGGAGAGAAGTTAGTGATGAAGAAGCATTTGACCGAAGAAACTATAATACTTCCGATAACATTAATTATCTTGATGGTGATTTTGAATCTAGTATTGATTATATAAATACTGATAGTCAAGACAAAAGTGTAAAAAATTCTAATAGAATGTATGAAGAAGGTGATGGACCTGCTTTTGATACACTTAAATTAAAAAATCTAACTCCTGATAGATATGGTTCAATACCTAGTTATAGAGGTAAGATGGATATGCAATCTATGGTTAACAATAGAATTCATGTTTATAAAGGTGGTGGTTGGAAAGATAGAGCTTATTGGATGAGCCCCGGTTCAAGAAGAGGACTGGATCAAGACCAATCTCAAGATGATTTAGGATTTAGATGTGCAATGCACAGAGTAGGTAGTCAAGTTCAAAAATAGAAAATATATTATTAAAAAATAAAAGCTCCAATTGGAGCTTTTATTTTTTATATAAATGGCTACCAATTGGTAGCCATTTTTTTATGTTGTGGTGCATTAGAATAATAAAAACTCAATAATTGAAAATATGTTTGGATCTCCTATTTTAGAAGATATTGGACGATTTATAAGAAAATTTGTTTTTAGACAAAATTCAAAACGAATAAATGAAACAGGATTTTGGAGTATACTTATAGGTTTAGCTACAATATTAATATTATTGTATTTATTAGGCGGTATATTAACATTAAATGATTACTTATTTAAATAAGCATCTTTTGCCATTAGCCCAATAAATAACTATTTTTGTAATATGAAAGTAGAAATTGTAAGAAATTTAACAGAAACATTCGAAAGTCATTCTCAAACGACAGAGAATGGCATTGAATTTTGGTTTGCAAGAGATATTCAACATTTACTTGGATATTCTGAATGGAGAAACTTTAATAAAGTAATTGTAAAAGCAAAAACATCTTGCGAAGCCTCTGAAAACAATATCTCTGACCATTTTGTTGAGGTCAACAAAATGGTTAAATTAGGTTCTGGAAGTGAACGAGAAATACAAGATATTATGTTAACGAGATATGCTTGTTATCTTATCGCTCAGAATGGAGACCCCAGAAAAGAACAAATTGCTTTTGCTCAAAACTATTTTGCAATTCAAACTCGCAAATTTGAATTAATAGAACAACGAATAAAAGATTGGGAACGATTAAAAGCAAGACAAAAATTAACATTAGCAGAAAAAGAATTATCAGAATTAATATATGAAAAAACAGGAAATGATAAAAATTTCGGGTTAATACGAAGTAAAGGAGATACTGCTTTATTCGGGAGAACAACTCAAGAGATGAAAAAAACTCTTGGAGTTCCAAAAGGCAGAGCACTTGCAGATTTTCTTCCAACAATAACAATTAAAGCAAAGGATTTTGCAACAGAAATAACAGTATTCAATACAAAAGAACGAAATTTAAGAACAGAGCGACTGATTTCAAAAGAACATATTACAAATAATCAATCTGTTAGAAAGATATTGCTCGAAAGAGGAATAAAACCCGAAGAATTACCGCCAGAAGAAGATATTAAAAAACTTGAAAGGCGAGTAAATACAGAGAAAAAGAAAATAGGAAAGAACCCTGATAAATTAAAATAACGACACCACAACAATGCATATAAAAAATAGCGATTTCGCTGGGTGTTTGGGCGGCGTAGCTCATATCGGGCTCCGCCAAATCTGCGATTTGACTAATTTGAAAGGTTGCAAATTTGGCTCATTGAGTTATCGGTCTGAAATCGCTTTGTATTTCGCTACATTTTCATATGCTCACCGTTAAAAGATGTTTTAATCTTTATATATAGGTAATTTAACAAGCTTCGCTTTTAATTGTTTATTTCTTACTTTAATAAAAATTTCGGTATCAACTTTCCAATATCCTTTAGCAAGATAAGCCATTCCAATACCTTTTTTCATCATTGGCGACATTGTACCTGAAGTAACAACTCCTATATTTTCACCTTCAGCATTTACAACTTCATAATGATGTCTTGGAATACCTTTATCAATCATTTCAAATCCTTTTAATCGGCGAGTAACACCTTCTTCCTTTTGCTTTTCGAATAATTCTCTGTCAATAAAATTATTTCCTTCAACAAATTTTGTAATCCAACCTAAACCGGCTTCTATTGTAGATGTTGTATCATCAATATCATTACCATATAAACAGAACCCTTTTTCTAAACGTAAAGTATCACGTGCAGCTAAACCAATAGGTTTAATACCAAATTCTTCTCCTGCTTCAAAAACTGCTTTCCAAAGTTTGTCGGCATCTTCGTTTGCGATGTAAATTTCGCAACCACCAGAACCTGTATAACCGGTTGTAGAAAAGATAACATCTTTTATTCCTGCAAAATCAATCTTTTTAAAAGTATAATATTCCATATCTTCAATAGGAGTATCAGTAAGTTTTTGCATTGCTTTTAATGCTAAAGGACCCTGAACTGCAAGTTGAGCTATTTCATCAGAGGCATTATATAAGTCTTTTCCAACTTCTAAACCCATATCTGAAGCAATTGCTGAACAATGTGCCCAATCTTTATCGATATTAGCTGCATTAACAACTAATAAATAAGTTTCATTATTAATTTTGTAAACTAATAAATCGTCAACTAAACCGCCTTTTCCATTTGGGAAAGCAGAATATTGAACTTTACCGTCTGTTAAAGCTGCAACATCATTTGTTGTAACTTTTTGAACAAATTCGAAAGCTTTTGGTCCTTTAACCCAAAATTCTCCCATATGAGAAACATCAAAAACACCAAGTTTTTTGCGAACATTAACATGCTCATCGTTAATTCCTGTATATTGAATAGGCATGTTGTAACCTGCAAATTCGGCCATTTTTGCACCTAATTCAATATGATAATTTGTAAATGCTGTATTTTTCATTATTCTATTTTTTTAATCAAACAAATGTATTTATTTTTATTCTTATTTTTTATGTTTTATAATAGTTCTTGTATTTTGATTAAACATTAAATCTGAAATGCATTATATCACCATCTTGTACAGTGTATTCCTTACCTTCTACCGATAATTTTCCTGCATCTTTAATCGCTTGTTCCGAACCATACTCTATATAATCATCAAATTTTATTACTTGTGCACGAATAAAACCTTTTTCGAAATCTGTATGAATTATACCGGCAGCTTGTGGTGCTTTTGTCCCTTTTTTATATGTCCAAGCACGAACTTCGTCTTTACCTGTTGTGAAAAATGTTTCTAAATCTAATAAATTATATGTCGATTTGATAAGTTTTGATACTCCACTTTCTGAAAGACCTAAATCTTCTAAGAACATACTTCTTTCTTCTTCGTCTTCAAGTTCTGCAATTTCGGCTTCGGCTTTTGCCGATATAATTAGTATTTCAGCATTTTCATTTATTACTGCTTCTTTTACTGCTTTTGTGTAATTATTTCCTTCTATAACTGAAGCTTCATCTACATTGCAAGCATACATTACTGGTTTAAATGTTAATAATTCAAAAGTTTTTACAATAGCAGCATCAACTTCGTCAAACTCAATTTCCCTAGCTGATTTCCCTTGCAATAATACTTCTTTTATTGTAGATAATAGTTCAAAATGTTTTAATGCATCTCTATCTTTATTTGTTTTTGCTTGTTTCTCAACTTTTGCAATCCTGTTCTCAACTGTCTCTAAATCCTTTAATTGTAATTCTATATCAATTATTTCTTTATCGCGAACAGGATCAATTGTTGTATCAACATGTGTGATGTTATCATCATCGAAACATCGCAAAACATGAATAATAGCATCAGTTTCTCGAATATTTGCTAGAAATTTGTTTCCCAAACCTTCGCCTTTGCTTGCTCCTTTAACCAATCCTGCAATATCAACAATATCAATAGTTGTTGGAATAACCTTTGCCGGTTGGTCAATTTCAACTAATTTAGCAATTCTTTCATCGGGTACGGTTATAACACCAACATTTGGTTCAATTGTACAAAAAGGAAAATTAGCCGATTGTGCTTTCGCATTTGATAAACAATTAAATAGTGTTGATTTACCAACATTTGGTAAACCAACAATTCCTGCTTTTAAACTCATAAATTAAATATATTTTTTAACTTTGCAAAAGTATAATAATTATTAATAAATTTTTATTTAATTAAATTTTAAAAAAATCAATTGGTAAATTACAATATTTTCTATAATTTAGAGCACTTAAAAAAATATTACTATGGCAGATACAAAAACAATATTGGTCCCTTGGGATTTTACTTATGTAACAAATAATGCTCTGTTGCATGCTTTAACCTTTATTAAAACAAATGATAATAAAGGAAGAATAGTTCTTTTAAATGTTGTGAAAAACGACAAGACAAAAGAAACGGCTGTTGCTGAATTAGCAAAGAGTAAAAAGCAAATTAAAGAAAAATACGACTTTGATGTTGATGTTATGGTCAAAGAAGGTAGTATTTTTAAAGCTATAGATGAAGCGGCAGATGAAGTTAATGCTATATTAGTTTTAATGGGTACACATGGTATTCAAGGAATGCAGAAAATTACAGGTAGTTGGGCATTAAAAGTAGTTGCTAGTAGCGATACTCCTTTTATTATAGTTCAAGGACCTCCTAAAAATGATGAGTATAATAATATAGTTTTCCCTGTTGATTTTAGAAAAGAAAGTAAACAAAAACTAAATTATGTTTCTGATTTAGCTAGATTCTTTAATTCTAAAGTTCATGTATTTGTACCTAATACAAGCGATGAGTTAATAATGAAGAAAATTAATAATAATTTGTCATTTGCTAAGAAATATTTAGATGGTAAAGATATTAATTATCAAATTACAACTTCAATGGCAAATGGTTCTTTTACAAAACAAGTTTTAGATTTTGCTAGATACATAGAAGCTGATATTATCGCAATTGTTATTACTAAAGATATTGGATTTAACGATTATATTTTTGGTGCTGAAGAGCAACAATTAATTGCAAATAATTTAGAAATTCCTGTAGTTTGTATTAACCCTGTTGATACAATGAGGATTACAAGATTTTTAGGATCGTAACACACAATATTATATATTAAAAAAAGCGGCTTAAGCCGCTTTTTTTAATATATAAATGTATATTTCTAAACATTCATTTCAGGAATTTCTCCTTCAACAATTAAATTAGCTTCAGTTTTTTCAACAATTTCTTCTACCGAAACTCCCGGTGCTCTTTCAATAAGTTTAAAACCATTTTCAGTTACATCAATAACTGCTAAATCGGTAACTATCTTTTTAACGCAATTTACACCTGTTAAAGGTAAAGTGCATTCTTTTAAAAGTTTAGATTTTCCGGCTCTATCGGTATGGGTTGTTGCAACAATAATGTTTTTTGCCGAAGCAACCAAGTCCATTGCTCCTCCCATTCCTTTAACCATTTTTCCGGGTATTTTCCAACTTGCAATATCTCCTTTATCGGTTACTTCAAAAGCTCCGAGAACTGTTAAATCTACATGTCCGCCACGTATCATTGCAAAACTTGTTGCCGAATCGAAAAATGCAGCTCCTTTTATTGCGGTAACAGTTTGTTTTCCTGCGTTAATTAAGTCTGCATCGGCTTTTCCTTTATCAGGGAAAGGACCAATTCCTAATAATCCATTCTCTGATTGAAGTATTACTTCTACTCCTTCGGGGATATAATTTGCAACTAAAGTAGGAATTCCAATTCCTAAATTTACATAATAACCATCTTGTAATTCTTGTGCTATACGTTTAGCAATTCCGTTTTTATCTAGTGCCATCTTTCTATTCTTTTTCAGTTACAAATTCAATTCTTTTCTCTAAATTTTCTGCTTTAAATATTCTTTGAACAAATATTCCCGGTGTATGAACACAGTTTGGCTCAATCTCACCAACCGGAACAATTTCTTCAACTTCGGCAATAGTAATTTTACCGGCCATTGCCATCATATTATTGAAGTTATTAGCAGTATCTCGATAAACTAAATTACCATAAGCATCGCCTTTCCATGCTTTTACAAAAGCAAAATCGCCTGTTAAGGCAGTTTCTAACAGATAATGTTTTCCGTTATACTCACGAACTTCTTTGCCTTCGGCAACTTCGGTTCCATATCCGGCAGGTACAAAAAATGCAGGTATTCCGGCTCCACCGGCTCTAATTCTTTCGGCTAATGTTCCTTGTGGATTTAGTTCTACATCAAGTTCACCGCTTAATAACTGACGTTCAAACTCTTTGTTTTCACCAACATAAGAAGAAATCATCTTCTTAATCTGATGTTTCTTTAATAAAAGACCTAAACCAAAATCGTCAACTCCGGCATTGTTAGAAATACATGTTAAACCTGTAATATTTCTTTCAACTAATTCGGTAATAGTATTTTCAGGAATTCCACACAATCCAAAACCTCCTAAAAGAAAGGTCATATTATCGGAAACGCCCTCTAATGCTTCTTTTGCATTTTTTACAACTTTATTCATATGTTAAATTTTAATTTTAATAGTTTGGGGATTAAGATATCAATATATGTCACCCTGTTAATTCCTTTCAAAAATAATAAATATATTGATATTTTCGGTTGTTTTTCCCTTTGATTTTATATTTTTACAAACAATGAAAAAAGATTTACATCTTAATATAATTTCGTTCGATATTCCTTATCCTCCAAATTATGGTGGAGTTATTGATGTCTTTTACAAAATAAAATCTCTAGCAGATTTAGGTATAAAAATTCATTTGCATACTTTTCAGTATAAAGGAAGAAAAAAATCAAAGGAATTAGAGAATATTTGCGAAGAAGTTATTTATTACCGCCGTAATCGTTATAAAAATCCTTTTGTTGACGGTAAACCATATATTGTAAAAACTAGAAAATCTGGCTTGCTTTTAGAGAATCTAAAGCAAAATAATTACCCAATTATTTTTGAAGGTCTGCATACTTGTAATTATTTAAATCATAATGATTTATCTGAAAGGAAAAAGATTGTTCGTATGCACAATATCGAAAATGTGTATTATAAACATCTTGCAAAAATTGAGAACAATCCAATAAAAAAAGCATTTTTTAATTACGAAGCCGAAAACCTGAAAAAATATGCAGAGATTTTAAGTTTTGCCACCGGTATTGCAGCTATATCGCAAGAAGATAAAAAATATTTAAGTGTTAGGTTTGCCGATAAAACATTTTGTTTGCCTGTTTTTCATCAGAATAACGAAGTTAAAATTAATGAAAAGAAAGGTAATTATGCACTATATCACGGAAATCTTGCAGTTGGCGAAAACAACGAAGCTGCAAACTATTTAATAGATAAAATTTTTAATGATATTGATTACAAATTGATTATTGCCGGTAGTAATCCGACAAAAGATTTGATTGAGAAAATATCGCAAACTGAAAATGTTGAATTAAAAGCTAATTTAAGCGAAACCGAAATGCATGAAACAATTTATAATGCACAAATGCATGTTTTGCCAACTTTTCAGAACACAGGAATAAAACTAAAATTGATAAATGTTTTATATTCAGGAAGGTTCATAATTGTAAACGACAAAATGATTGAAAATACTAATCTTCAGGAAATTTGTGTAGTAACAAATAATGAGACCGAAATGAAAAATGCAATTTTACAATTGATAGATAAAGATTTTAATACAGAAAATTTAAGTAAGAGAAAAAGTATTTTATTAAGTACTTTTTCAAATAAAGAAAATGCAAAAACTCTGATTTCTGAGATTTTTGATAAATAAATTCTTAATTTTGCCAATCTAAATTTAAAGATAAAAAATATGAATTTCGATATAGTAGTTGTAGGTAGTGGACCCGGAGGATATGTTGCTGCAATTCGTGCATCGCAACTTGGTTTTAATGTTGGTGTTGTAGAACGTGCCGAGCTTGGTGGTATTTGTTTAAATTGGGGCTGTATCCCAACAAAAGCACTTTTAAAATCTGCACAGGTTTACGATTATATGAAACATGCCGAAGATTACGGAATTAGCATTGAAGGTGAAATAAAAGTTGATTTC
>Ga0256913_10000572_pt1 | contig 19219 bp, 7 predicted proteins | sample Axial_MatmetaG_FD_185970 | JGI IMG/M metagenome (GOLD analysis project Ga0256913, IMG submission 185970) | Deep-sea worm associated microbial mat communities from Axial Seamount, Juan de Fuca Ridge, Pacific Ocean - Axial_Mat | ecosystem: Environmental > Aquatic > Marine > Oceanic > Microbial... | reverse complement strand
GGTCAGCACCGTCAAGCCATAAATTACAACCTGCAATGTCAGTAGGATCAGTGATTCCACCGCCACCGCCAGTTGATGTAGAAGTAAAGTCAATTCCGGCAACATCAGCGCCTGAAATTGTTACAGACTGAGTTGCAGGAGCAAATGTATAACCATTTCTTGATGGAGTTACTGTGTAAGTTCCGTCAGCAAGACCTGAGATTGTATAAGTTCCATTTGCATTACTTACTGCGGATTTTCCACCTGCAGAAACTGTTACTCCAGCCTGCACATCACCAGTAATTGTACCATTGATTGAGTAAGTTGAAGGAGCATTTCCGAACCATTTAGCATTAAGATAAGCTTCAACACTCTGACGATCAGTATCTGATAGAGCAGAATCATAAGTAATAATTTCAGCAATATCCCCCTGCCATGACCTTAGTCCGTATGCACCATTTCTGTCCTGAGAGATAGAATCAACTTCAACTGGACCTGTAAGAACAAGAGAAACGATATGATAACCACCAGCCGGGAATACATCATTTGTACCATCAACCGCGGCTCCGTCAAGATAGGTCTGACCATTTTTTACTTCATCTGAAGCATAATCATCATCCCAATATTTACCATCAAATGCATAACCTGCATTAGCATCACCAATTCCGCGATGGAATACGGATGTTCCAGAATTACCTAAAAAGAACGGACATGTATCCGCAGCTAAAGTTGAACTTTCTTTAATTACCCAGAATATTGTGTTGATATTTGTTATCGATGTTCCACCAAGAGAAGAGTCTACTATAGGATAGGATTGATCTCCACCAACAAAACGCAATAGTGAAAGTCCATTTAAAGCATTTGCAACAACTTCAGCTTGTTTAGTACCATCTACCTGATAAGCAAAATTATTTGTATCAGCTTTGTTTTTCCATGCATCTAATGCACCTGTTACAGCAGAACCATCAGCTTTAGGGTCAGCACCGTCAAGCCATAAATTACAACCTGCAATGTCAGTAGGATCAGTGATTCCACCGCCACCGCCGGAGGTAGTAGATGTAAAATCAATACCTGTTATATCCGCACCCGCAACCGTAGCGCTTGCTGTAGCAGGAGCAAATGTATAACCGCTTAGTGAAGGAGTTACAGTGTAAGTTCCATCAGCAAGTCCGTTGATTGTGTAATTACCCGATGCATCTGTTGTTGCAGAATGAGTTGCATCAACTGCAACAGCTACACCCTGCTGAACATCACCTGAGACTGTTCCGCTTATAGAGTGAGTATTTGGCGGAGCCTGTTTAAAAGTTGCAGTTACTGTAATATCTTGAGCAGGCATTGTAACTGTAGTTGAAGCAGCACTTGCATCTGCTAGATATTGAGTATCACCAGTCCAAGCATCGAATATCTGACCTGCTGGAACGGTTGCAGAAATATTAGCTGAATCATTTTCCTCATACTGCCCAGAACCTGTTCCGTTATTTACGGTAAGGGTGAATTTCGGAGCGACATTTTGAGTTGCAGTAAAATCAACACCGGAAACATCCGCGCCTGAAACTGTAGCACTTGCTGTAGCAGGAGCAAATGTGTAACCTGCCAGAGTTGGAGTTACAGTATAAGTTCCATCAGAGAGTCCGCCTATTGTGTAATTACCACTTGCATCTGTTGTTGCAGAATGAGTTGCATCAACTGCAACAGCTACACCCTGCTGAACATCACCTGAGACTGTTCCGCTTATAGAGTGAGTATTTGGCGGAGCAGCTTTAAAAGTTGCAGTTACTGTAATATCTTGAGCTGGCATTGTAACTGTAGTTGAAGCGGCACTTGTGTCATCTATATACTGAGTATCACCAGTCCAAGCATCGAATATCTGACCTGCTGGTATTGTAGCGGAAATTGGGACTGAATCATTTTCAGCATATTGTCCGGAACCTGTTCCGGCATTTACTGTAAGAGTGAATTTAGGAGCGGTATTTTGGGTTGCAGTAAAATCAACTCCAGTAACATCAGCACCTGAAACTGTAGCACTTGCTGTAGCAGGAGCAAAAGTGAAACCCGCCAGAGTTGGAGTTACCGTATAAGATCCATCAGCAAGTCCGCTTATTGTGTAGTTGCCGCTTCCATCAGTTGTTGCAGAATGTGTTGTATCTACCGAAACAGTCACGCCCTGTTTAACATCACCTGAGACTGTGCCTGAAATTGAATAAGTCGGGACATTTTTATAAGTTGCAGTTACTGTTATATCAGCAGCTGGCATTTCTAAAGATGTAGAGGATGAATGAATATCCACTACGGTTGCAACATCTCCTGTCCATTTATCAAAAACTTTTCCGTTCTGAGGTGCATCTGCTGCAATTTGTACATTTTCATTTTCAGCATACTGCCCACTTCCAGAACCTTCGTTTACAGTCAAACTATACCTTTGGACGGTAGCAAAAGCAGTAAAATTCTTATCACTTATATTTTCATCAAACAAGTCAAATGATAAATTTTTAGGAGCAAAAGAATAACCACTTTTAGAAGCTGTAACAGTATAATTTCCATTTGAAAGAGATTTAAATTCATATTTTCCTGAAGCATCTGTCTGAACAGTTGCAGAAGATGTACCTGAAAGAGTTAAAGTAACTCCTTGTTTGATATCCCCATCTACAAAACCAGATATCTTATGATTGGAAACACCGCCACCATCGGAAGTAAAATCAATATGCTTCTGATCATCACCAGCAACAGTAACATCCTGTTTAGTAGGGGAAAAAGAATGTCCGCTTTTTGTTGGAGTTACAGTATAGTGACCATCACTCACATCAGCAAAACAGTAATTGCCTTTCATATCAGTAAGAGTATCTTCTGTAGCATCTCCAGTTAAAGAAACAGTAACACCACCCTGCACTGTTCCCGTAACTGCACCCCAAACTGAATTACCATCCGGCATTACGGTAAAAGTATTGTAAATAGAACTTGAATCATCCAAATCGGCATATCTGAATGAATCACCACCTGAAGTGGCAAGAGGATAAAAATGATATTTTCCTGTTTCATGAGGAGGTACTATTTTATACATTTTTGACTCTAAACCAGTAAATTCAAATGAACCATCCAGTCCAACTTTTGTAGAAGTAATATATGTATCATTATTGGAAGTATGTTCGTAAAGTTCAATTTTAACCCCATTTACTCCTATCCCTCTAACAGTACCCGCAATAATTGGAGCAAATTGAGCAGAAAAATCATTATTATCAGAATCAGCACCATTTAAATTCAAACTAATTTCAGAAGGAGTAAAAACATAGCCACTCTTTCTAGGTGAAATAGTATAAACACCTGCAGGGACTCCGTAAAAAGTATAATTACCATCCGCATCAGTTATAGTTTCACGAAATAAACCACCAGTCAAAGAAACTATAGTTTTACTCAAAGCACTACCAGAAGAATTAGTAATCTTACCAGAAATATTATTTGAACCGCTATTTGGAATAATTAAATCACAACCCCATCTGTTTCCAACTTCATGTAACGGCCACATTACTCTCTTACTTTCTCCAATACTTACAGAAATATTATGTGCACCCTGACAGGAAACTGTATAATCTGTATTAGCTGGAAGAATTTTTGAATAAATACCATTGCCATTAGTGCTTACTGTATATGAATTACCACCACCATCAATCGTAACCTGTATATTATTTTTAGGCTGATTCTGCGAATCAGTAACACGACCACTAAGAATTTCTCCAGTAGAGTTAGGAAATATATTAAATACAACTGTACTAACTCCGGTAGCTGAATAATTACTGCCATCAACAAGAGGTAAATTATACCAGGCATTACTGCTTCCCGACCACCCCATATTAAGGTGATAATAAGCTGTTGTATCATTAAAGCCATATCCATCACATACAACTGCATGCCCCGGTAAAGAGACCAAGACTGGACACTCAGCATCAAGGTTTGCATTAAGAGCATTTCTAAAGACAACCTCATGTACAGTCATCGGCGGTGTTCCGCTATAGTATCCATCTGTACTGATTTTTGAATTGGCATATTTAAAAACATCATGAATGACATTAACTCCATCATTCAAAGACGCTGATGTACCACTAGATTTATATGATGCTTCACACGCTACACCAACATCATAAAGTAGTGCTCCCATTGCTTTGCAATTAGCATCCGGAGTATTTTTATCAGGAACATCCACCATTAAATTCCACTTGTATGCTCCACCGTTTCCATCTCCACCGCGCAATTGCCTTTCAACAGAAACCCCGTTAACTTCTACCGTATGCTTTCCAGTACCTACACCTGTGGTTGGGAATTTATGATAATATAAAACTTGTGAAATAGCAGTTGCTACACAACCTGAAGGAAAATTGTCAACATCTCCAGCATCCCAATCCGGAACCCAGTTACCACTCCCATCTTTATGAGCCTGCGGTGTGTACCAGTTAAAACACGCCTTCTCAGTCCCATTATAACTATGACCAACAGTACTCTGGTCCCATAAAGACTTTAGAAGCGGGGATACTCGTTCATCATTTAATGAATCAAGACCGCCATCAAGCTCTTCATCACTTTCTGATGCAGCAATATATTTATTCCACTTTGAACGACTAGATGCCACAGCTGAATTGGCTGCATCAATATTATTCGCTTTAGCCTTAGCCTCAGCTTTACGAATAAATCCAAGTCTATTCTCCATATCTTTCTGGAGTAAACCATAAAGCGGATTTTTCTCAGATGCAGAATAGCTTCCTTTCGGAGAAAAAGCAATAACAGGTTCAATTGATTTATCAGACGAAACTATAACAAAACCTTCAGGATCTAAATTAACAGCATAATAAATAATCACTCCATCCTGTTTGTATGCTTTTACTTCTTTTACTGAAGGAGTTAAGCGCTCACCTAATGGGCGTCCACTCATTTTCAACCACCCCTCAGCCGCAGAAGCAGCATCATCACGAGTGACTTCACCAGCTGTTAGCAAACCACTGGAAAGAAGAAAAATAAGAGACAAAAGCAATACCCGTAAATAATTACCAGTTAGTTCACCTAAATTCATTTTTTTCATTTTTTGCCTCCGTTTTTTCTTTATTCCTAATCAAAAATATTTATTTTTTACACTGCAATAACGAAAGAGAATAAACACTCTCAACTGCTTATATTTAAGATAATGCATCATATTAAAAATTCAAATAAAACTAACAAAAAGATGATTATTACATTTTATTTTTCAGATTATATAAATTCAGCTAAAAATCTTACTACTACCACACCATTTTTGTTAACAAAATCCCCTATTATTCTTGATAATTAAGACACGGGACACAGAAATTATGTGCTGCTTAAAGAAATTTCTCCAAGCTTAAGTAACCCTAAAATAGGAATGAGAGTTCTTTCTCTTCTTGCATAAAATGTTGAACCCAAAATACTAAGAAGTAAAAATTCTCAATAAATTAATAGAACTTAAATTACTCCCCAAGTAATAATAAAAGTCAAGGAATCGTAAAAAAATAAATGAGCAATACTGAATAAACACCATCTATTTATGAGAGATATACCAATTAAGAAAAAACAGTTAAAGCAATTTCAAAATAATCAACATGGTTTTGAAGAATCATTAAGTTTTAATAACAAATGAAGAATATTGATTTGACAGAGGAGAGTCTGAAATTAAAAATTCAGAAACATTAGATCCTGGCGGACCTTTTCTCAAGTAATTCAGAAACTGCTCTAATTCGTTAATATCCCCCTGAATAAAAGCTTCAACTTCCGAATGGGAATTATTTTTCACATACCCCTTAATTGAAGGCAGTTGCGAAGCAAAATACTTTGCACTTAACCGGAATCCTACACCCGTTACTCTGCCTCTTATTTTGGCAACTACAGCTTTTTCAGACATAACTCAATTTCCAATACAAGCATCAATTTTTTTCAGACACAAAGCAGTTCGAGAAGGCAGGTACAGAGAAATTCCCTGCCTGTTATCCTGATTTAAAGTTATAAATTTCTGATTTTGCATTAAACGGTTAAAACCAGAAAAATTAGCATTATCTGAATCGAAAACAAGTTCAAAAGCATCATTATCAGGAATATCAATCAAGTAATTTTCAAAAGAAATTGAAGGATGGAGATTAAATATAAACAACAGTTGACCTCTAGAAAAAGCCAGAATATGATTATCGACATGAGAATGAAATAAAACAGGTTCAAAATCGAAAATATTAAAATTTCTTGCTGTGTGAATCATTGCTTTATCAAATTCAGCAAGACCGTAATATTTTAGTTCTGTATTATCTCTCAGAGCCCATTGACGCCTTGCATATTTATAAGACCAGTTATTACCGTCTCTAGGGAAATCGACCCATTCGGGGTGTCCGAATTCATTTCCGATAAAATTGAGGTACCCGTGCCCTGCAGTCACCAGGGTCAGCAGACGAATAATTTTATGAAGAGCAATTCCTCTATCGACTCTGAGATTTTCCGAATTAACAGCCATTGAAGTATACATATCCGCATCAATGAGTTCGAAAATAAGCGATTTACCACCGACAATTGCCTGATCATGACATTCCACATAAGAGATAGTTTTTTCATCGTATCTGCGGTTTGTTAATTCACGATAAATTTCTTCGCAATTCCACTCTTCATCTCTTTTTTCTTTTAACAATCTAAACCAGAAATCCGGGATTCCCATTGCAAGTTTATAATCGAAGCCCAGACCTCCATCTTCAACCGGAGCCCCAAGTCCGGGCATACCACTTACATCTTCTGCAATAGTAATTGCATCATTTCTGATATTATGAATTAATTTATTTGCCAAAGCCAAATATGCCAAAGCTTCGTAATCCACTCTATTTGAGTCAAAATAGTCATAATAAGAAGTAAATGCCTGCCCTAATCCGTGATCAAAATACATCATACTGGTTACACCATCGAAGCGGAAACCATCAATTTTAAATTCGTCCATCCAGTATTTACAGTTTGAGAGAAGGAAATGAAGCACTTCAACTTTACCATAGTCAAAGCATCTTGAATCCCAAGCGACATGTTCACCTCTAGGTCCATCATGAAAGTACTGGAATAGAGTTCCATCGAAACATGAAATACCTTCAATCTGATTTTTAACAGCGTGAGAATGAACAATATCTACGACAACAGAAAGTCCTAATTCATGGGCCGTATCAACAAGTTGTTTTAAATCTTCAGGAGTTCCAAAACGGGAAGAAACAGCAAAGAAGTTTGAAACATGATATCCGAAACTGCCGTAATAAGGATGTTCCGTAATTGCCATTATTTGGATGGTATTATAGCCTGCATCTACAATGCGGGGAAGGATATTTTTTTCAAAATCCCGAAAAGAGCCAACGCCTTCGTACTCCTGAGCCATACCGATATGAGATTCATAAACCAGAAGAGAATCAGGAACACCACCGACAGGTCGGGTATAATTCCATTTAAAATGTTCATCTGGGTTCCAAACTTGGGCATTAAAGGATTTATCATCATCATTTTGAATCACGCGTCTCACATAAGCAGGAAGGCGCTCTCCAAAGCCACCGTTCCAATATATTTTCAGACGATATAGATCTTTATGGTTTAATTTATCGGCATCAAGAAAAATTTCCCAGTCACCCTTATCGTTAATACGATTTAATTCAAATTCTGAAGATTCGTTCCAATTATTAAAAGAACCAATTAAAACTATGCGTTCAGCATTTGGAGCCCATTCTCTAAAAACCCACTGAGACCCTATAAAATGTAAACCGTAATATTCATGACCTAATGCGAACTCAGTAAGCGGCATTCCCTGAGTAATCCGCTGTTCCATATTTTCAACATTTTCTCTACGCGAGTCTAAAGCAGGAAAGAATGGTTCAAGATAACAGTCATCTTTTAATTTTTTTAATCGTGATGGTGTAGAAATCATTATTATTAATACCTGAAGTTAAGTAAAATTGTATATGGTAAAAAACCTATTTGAAAGAAAGACCATTTATTGTGATTTAACGGCGAAGTTTCAGGCACATCACCGGAATTCATATTTTTTTCAATTATAAGAGGCACAGTCTGTTTAGGAGCAGGCACTTCAGAATGATAGATCTCTCCTGATTTTAAAGTTATCTTCTGTATTTTATCATTGCCAATCTTATTCCCTGCAGCATTAAGCAAAAAAGATGATAAGCAAATCAATATAAGAGAGATATGTTTTTTCATTTTTTCCCTTTCTTTTCAAGCATTTTAATCGATTGTTTTTCTTCTACTGCTTTGAGATATGTCTCTTCTATTTCCTGCTGAATAAGTTTATCGTTTTCAGCTTTTTTTTCATCCTCATCCTTCAATTTTTGAGCTTTATTTAAAGCTCTAACAGCGTCTGGATAAAAAGGATCAACCAGGACTGCATCCTGGAATTTTTCAAGTGCAAAATCAAATCTGCCATTTTTCAGATATTCATTACCCTGACTGCATAAAAGTTTCAATTTTATATCATCATCCCTGATATCTGACTTAAACTTAATAATATCAGATTTACGGTCATTCTCCAGGACCAACAACCAATCAAGTAACTTAGCAATTATTTTATCACACTCATCCGATGCAGATGGATAAACTCTCTTTGCTCTAACAGCAGTCAAAACGGCGTTTCTGCAAGCATCGGTTGAATTGTCCATTCTTGACTTCCAGTACAGAGCTCTTGCCTGTTCTAAAAATAGATCTTTTAACTTCATGCGATAAATCAGATCTTTTTTTTCAGAAGAAAACTCAATATCACTTAAAAGGTCAATATATATTTTTATAGCTGTCGAATAATCCCCTACAGCTTCAGCTCTATCCGCTTTTTTTACAAGCATATCATGCCTGCGTTGCACCACAGCTCCAGAAGGTGTTACAAGACATCCAGATATTAAACATAAAAATAGACTAAAAAAACAGATTTTTAACAAATTCATATAAGTACCCCTGAAATTTTCAGGTTATTAATTGCAGTATGCGTTTAAATTCCTTAGCTTTATAATAACAGATTTTTTGCATGAGTCAATACTATAAGAGTTTAATTCTAATGTTTTTAACAATCATTATCAGTTAATTCTGTATATATCCGGGAATTTAATCATGATAAGAGAAATTCGAGGTCTTCATTAGTTAGCTGCTTAAGCGAATCAGACTGCCTGTCTAGAAGATTTCGGAAAATTTTCTGTTTTTTATCCTGTAATTTCAAAATTTTTTCTTCAATAGAATTTTTAACTATTAATTTCATGCTGTAAACACTGTTAGTCTGTCCAATTCTGTGTGTTCTGTCTGTTGCCTGAGCTTCAACGGCAGGATTCCACCACGGATCGTAAATAATCACTCTGTCAGCAGAAGTCAAATTCAAACCAACTCCACCAGCTTTTAAACTCAACAAAAAGAAAGAAATATCAGGGTTCTCATTAAATTTATTGACCTTTGTCATTCTATCTTTTGTTCCGCCATCCAAATATTCATAATTCATATCATTATCATCAAGCCATTTTCTGATTATGCTTAAAAATGAAGTAAATTGACTGAAAAGTAAAATTTTATGCCCGCTATCCATAGACTCAATTAAAAGTTCTTTGAGTAGTTCAGTTTTTGCGGATGAAATATTCATTAGGGCTTCTTTATCGGGATTAATCAATGCTGGATGGCAACAAATTTGCCTTAAACGCAAAATATTAGTCAAAAGATCAAATCTGGAGTTTTTTCCGCTTTTTATAAGTTTATGGAAAAAATTTAACCCCTGATCTCTGCATTCTTCGTAGAGATTGCGTTGCTCAGGAAGCATTTCACAATAAATGTTCTGTTGAATTTTTTCAGGCAAATCAGGTTCCACATCAGCTTTTCTTCTTCTGAGTATAAAAGGAGAAGTTCTGATCGCTAATTCATTTTGAATTTCTTTCTTGTTATGAATATCAGCATAGCGTTTTTTAAATGCCGCAAGGGAGCCGAGCATTTTAGGTTGAAGAAAATCAAAGATGGACCATAACTCATCAGGAGAATTTTCCAGTGGAGTACCAGTTAAGACTACTTTATGAAAAGCATTGATACTTTTACTTGTTTTAGCATTCAATGTTCCCGGGTTTTTTATCCTCTGAGCTTCATCAAGTATTAAATATCTATATTTGAATTTCGATAATTTTTCAAGTTCCCTCGCTGCAATAGAATAGGATGCTATTACAATGTCCACATTCTCTATTTTCTTAAACAGTTCGCCGCGTTTATTTCCTCTTATAATTATAGAGGAAAGCTGAGGCGCGAATTTATCAGCTTCAATCTGCCAGTTATCAACCAGACTGCTGGGGCACAATATAAGCGAAGGAGTTGAGTTCATTTCAGGTTCACTATTCATTGAATCAAGAATCAGAGCCAAAGTCTGAATTGTTTTGCCAAGTCCCATTTCATCAGCAAGAATGACATTTATTCTATTTTTCAGCATGCTGCGCATCCATATAACACCTTCTTTCTGATAAGTCCGAAGATCTGCATTTAATTGATATTTGTATGTGCTGCTCTGTTCGCAGGTTAAAACGGCAGATTTATATATATCATCCTCCGCTTGAGAAATATTGCTCTTTTTCTTTTCCCCAACTTCAGAGGAATTTAAGATACCAAACGCATCATCCGGGGCATCCGGCATACCACCAAGAAGTTTCTGAAGTTCAAACGGAACATACGAATTAAGTTTATAGTAAGCTTCCGCCCAAAAGATCGCACTATTGCGAGCAACTTTTACTGTATAAGTTTTATCTTTGAGAATCTGTACAATATCACCTACTGCACTGATAAATCTCTGTAGAGGGGGTGGAATTTTCCCAATTACTTTATCTGACTTCAAGATAAAGACACTGTTATTTTTATTGGTTTTTATTAAATCTTTCCAGGTAACACCTTCAGCATTAACGGAGTAGTCTATTTCAAAATAATCATCAAATTCCTGAATATTTCCGGATTTGAAAGATACCGTTTTGACTCCCTGAATGCCGGATAACATTGAAGAAAGTTTCCCTGAAATGAAGATATCACGATCTCCGGCAATCCATTTAGGAAGTACTTCATCAAGAAATAAACCTGCCGCCTCACCTGTCTTTAATGAAAAAATATTTTTATATGATTTTTTCTTTCTGGTAAATCCCATTGCAAAAAGTTCCTGCTCCAAATTGAATTCATATTCACGGTCCCTCTGGTAAATACTATTGGATAAATGTATAATATTAGGTCCGGGATTGGAAGGAATTAATTCCCCGTAAGCAAAATTAAGAATAACCTCAAAATGACCGGATTCATTATAATCAGCCGAGTAAAGCGGATGACATCGTTTTAAAGGAGGAGCATCCGGAACAGACTTATTTTCAACTCTCAAACCACTGGCAAGAGCACGAGTAATAATACTGCGCCCCTCCTCTGGTGAACAACGGTGAACATTAAAACGCATAAAATTTCGCATCCAGACAATATCAAATGCCCCTGGCACCCACCAATAATCATCAGCAATACCAATCCAGCATCCGGCACGCCCTACAATCATTTTTGCATTTTTTAAACCTATAAAACTTTTTCCATCACTTATAACAGGTTTAAAAACACATTCACCATTTAAAGTTTTAAATACTAGAAGAGGTTCTACATTTTCTTTATGAACAAAAAGATTTTTTCCATCTGAAACGAGATGTTTAAATCCTGGCAGACAGTGAAAAAATTCAGCGAGCGATTCAGCTGATAAAACTAAAACTCTGCTTTCAGATTCTGCATTAAGAGCTAAAAATCGGATAATCTGTCTATCCTGGGGAGGAAATTGTCTTATATTCAATCCTGCAGCAACTCCTTTTTCAAAATTCAAATTCCGCAAATTAGCAATATTCCCACTATAAGTTTTATTATTAACCCTTAGAGTTACAGATAATTCACATTTTTCCCATTTACTTGGAGCGTGAGGCGAAGACTTTTTCATTTCTATCTCTACCCGTCCGGGATAATACTCCTGAATTTCACTTACTAATACTCCCAGATTTTCTTTTTTTAATCCTGAATATAGCGGTTCTGAAGAGCGTTTGGAAATTTTCTTTTTTGCAATAAATGTTTCTAGTGGTAGAAATGTATTTTTATAATGCAGAGCCGCCGCAACAGCATGCACACAATCTGAAACGGGACAGAATTCACACTCAACAGTCTCTTCCGTAGTATTTAATTTAACATTTATTTTCTCATTTTTTTTATCGGCAAACATACATAAAATAAGCTTATCATGGGTATGAGCAAAAAATAAAAGTTTATTCTTCAGTAATTTTTTTGCTTTATTCTTTATGCGGGAATCTTCTTCTGCCTTTTTTATTAATATATCAAATCTTTCTTTTTTCATTACCATATCAGACATCTAACTGAATCCTTTTTCTTCATATTCAAAAATAATAAATCATTGTAAACAATACATATATATAAGAGTTCTTCCGTTATATACCAAAAAACTCATATTTACCACTTATAGGTGATCATACATATAAATTAACACAATATAATTAGTGGAACATATAATATATCACATAAAATGCAATTTATTCAATATAAAAATAAAAAAGGCATCTGTTTTTAACAGGCATCAAAAAATGAATCTTGATTGCAAACAAAAATACTGTTTCCATATTGACAATATTAATAAACGCCTTAACTTTAAGACAGGATTAACAGGCAAATTGAAAAACACATAAAATGTCACAATGAAAACAGAGCAACAGAACGGAATTAGTCCAACAACAGTAACAAGGAAAGTTACAATTATCGGAGCAGCGGTTAATATAGTTCTCGCTTTCGGCAAAACTGTAATAGGCTTTAAAAGCGGAAGTAATGCTCTCGTTGCAGATGGGATTCATAGTCTATCCGATTTAATTTCAGATGCGACAATTATTTTTGGGGCGGGTTTTATTGACAAGAAATTTGACGAACAGCACCCGTACGGACATAATAAAGTAGAAACTCTAATCTCCTTATCTATAGCTTTGTTACTGACAGGAGCCGCCTGTTCAATTTTAACTGCATCTGTAAAATCTCTTCAGAATCATGGTCACAATCACATAAATGAATTGTTCGTACTTATTACAGCCTGCATATCAATAATTTCAAAAGAGCTACTTTTCCGATGGACAAATAAAGCTGCGATAAGAATAAAAAGTAAGGTACTCAGAGCAAATGCATGGCATCATAGGAGTGACGCATTAAGTTCCGTCCCTGTTGCAGTAGCAGTTATTTTTACTTATATCCACCCATCATTTATCTATTTTGACACATTAGCGGCTGTAGTTGTATGTGCAATGCTTTTTCATGCTGCATGGGAAATAGGGATTCCATGTATTAATGAATTATTAGATTCCCGTGGAGATAAGGGTGTATCAGATTACTTAAAAGTAATTAAAACAACAGAAAAAGGTATTATTGATTTTCATAAAATAAGAAGCCGTTCATCCGGCAATGTAATTTTTGTTGATATGCACATGCTTGTTGAGAAAAGCATGACAGTTGGAGTATCTCATGCACTTACTAAAAAAGTGGAAAAATTGCTTAGAGCGTATAACAGTAATATAATTGATATAACAATTCATGTAGAACCTGCAGAGGAGAAAAAAAATGTGGAAAAAGCATCAGCATAAATTAATAAAAGATGAAAAAGATATATTAGACAACATTTCAGAAAACTGGAATATATCAGAAGGCAATCATGGTTGTTTTCTGACAGCCAACAATACAGACAATGAAGAAAATAAAGAATCATTCTGGAGTCTGAAATTAGGTAATATAGATTTCAAACGAGCCATAGGACTAGAGCGGGTCAGTCCGTGGTGGGTCAAACCGTTTTTTATTACTGATATAAACAAGATTCCCGTTGACTCCTGCTGGATTGTTTTTGAAACAAACCAGAATGAATATATATTAATAGCACCCCTTCCCGATTATACAAAAGGATCCGTAGCGTCTCTATTTTCCGATAAAAATTTTCTGCATGTGAGAATTGACACTAATGATCCTGCGGTTGGAGTGGATTCAACTCAAGCTCTTTATATTGCCCAAGGTTGCAAACTATATCAGTTATGTTCAGATTCTATGCAGGAAATAAGAAATAAACTCAATACATTCAGATTGAGAAACGAAAAAAAAGATCCGGAATTTATTGATTCCTTCGGCTGGTGTACATGGGATGCGTTCTATCAGACAGTCAGCGAAGAAAAAGTTTTTGAAGGTCTTGAAAAATGGAAAGAAAGTGATATTGCATTAAAGATGATAATTCTTGATGACGGCTGGTTGTCTACAAAACCCTATATGGGCGGAATTCAACTGACAAACTTTGCTCCGAATGAAAAATTCCCTAACGGTCTGAAAGATATAACGGAAAAATGCAAAAAAAAGTATGGCATTGACTATTTTTTTGTATGGCATGCTTTGAACGGCTACTGGGGAGGAGTCGATCCGGATTCATTTCCTGAATATAATATTACACTCCAGAAACGCTCCTACAACGAAGATATTTGCGGAAAAGACCCTAAATTCAATGAGTACTGCTGGGGTAAAACAGCGGGTGTGGTTTCAGAAAAAGATATTTATTTATTTATGAATGATTTTCACAGATTTTTAAAACAGCATGGCGTCGATGGTGTAAAAGTTGACTCTCAATCATCACTACAAGGTGTATGCAAAGGCCTTGGAGGCAGAGCAAAGGCAATGCTTCATTACCGTGATGCCCTGGAAGGCTCGGTCTCAGTCAACTTTAACGGCAATTTAATTAACTGCATGTCTAATTCACCTGAAATGTATTATTCGGCATCCTGCAGTTCTGTAATGCGTACATCTCAGGATTTTTTCCCGAAAGATGACGATTCACATGGAGATCACCTTATCTGTAACGCCTATACGGGAATCTGGTTCGGAGAAATAGGCATTCCAGACTGGGATATGTTTCATTCTCAACACATGGCAAATTCATTTCATGCTGCAGCTAGAGCAATAAGTGGTTCACCTATCTATGTTTCTGATACTCCAGATAATATTAATTCTGATTTATTAAAACAGTTAGTATTACCAAATGGGAAAATATTAAGATGTTTAGATAGAGCAATCCCTTTTCCAAGCTCTGTATTTGATTCTCCAAGAGAAGGAGAAAATGCGTTAATTCTATTTAATAAAAACAAATATAATTTTATTGCAGGAGTTTTTAATTGTACAAATAATCATAATATAGATATAAAATTTGCATTTGCAATAAAAGAAATTCTGCCTGAAAAAGAAGATGTACCTCTTGCTGTATTAGATTATAAAACAAAAAAAATAAATATAATCAATTCGTCTGAAATTATTTGCGGTGAACTAAAACACCTGGACTGGAATTTATTCACGGTAAAGCATATAATCAATGGTTGGGCTTCGCTAGGCTCTGAACATTATATGAATTCAGGCGGTATAATAAAACATGAAAAAATTCATAAAAACTATATTGAATTAACGCTATTTCAGGGAAATGAATTTATCGCTTATTCACAACACAATCCGTCACAATGTATAATAAACGGGGAAAAAAGTGAATACAGTTATGAAAACTCAATATTCAAGGTAAAGCTTCCGGAAGATGAATTAATAAAATTGGAAGTTACTTTTTAAACGGACTACGATTAACTAATAAAGGTCTCAGAAAAATTTACCTCTTCTGAGACCTTAAAGAATTCTAAACAATAATCAATCTTACCTCTTAAAGTTTTTATTGTTTTAAAACAGTAATTGCCGAAATTGATTTTTTCGGAAAAGAACAAGTAACAGCTGAATTACTATTAAGTGTTATATTTGAATTATTAACAACACCAATAGCCCATTGACCGTTAGTGCCTTCTGTCATAACATCAAATTGTGCTGAATTTGCAAATGAACTATTATTAAAACTAATTGTCTGCGAATCACTAGTATCTGTTTTATTAACAACAAACAAGACAATAGAATCGTCCATTTCAACTGCAGTAATATTTAAATTAGTTGAACGGCTGCGAGATTCAATAACTTTAGGATGTTTGCTGAAATCTATATGATCATGAAAAAACTTTAATGAATAATGAACCGGTAATGCCGCCATATTTCCTGAAGAATCATTTTGGTATAATCTATGTTCAGAGCCCATATTCACATGCCATACAGTACTGATATAAACTCCACCTTTAATAAAATATGAAAATACTTGAGAATGCCAGATAGCAAGTTCCCATAAAGTTCCATCCATATGTGCATTGTATTCCGAATAAGCAATTTTTATGTCATCTTTATTACGCCTGGAGTTAGTCACACCATAGCGTTCAATATGATCATGAAGAATTTTGATATCTGTTTTATAACTTGCAGGATTATTATCATACCTGTGCGTTGTTAAAATATCAACTTTATCTCCATCTAGTTTCATAAATTCTTTCAACAACCCATCAATAGCTGTTTTCATTGTAACAGGCCCCATAAGCTTCACTGAAGGGTCAACTTGTGAAACTTCATTGTAATAAGCCTCAAATGATCTATGATATAAGTCTGCATGATCTGGAACAGCAGGATTCATTCCCTTTAAATAAAAGCCTCCTTCCCATTCATTACCAATTTCTAAAAATTTTAAATTTGCAGATGCTGTTCTTGCAGGATTATCTCCCCAGGCCTGATTGTAATTAATATTCAGATAATCCACAAGTCCGCCTCCGAATTCAGCCGGAGTCGGTAAAGTCCCGCCGTAAGCAGGTTTCCACTCATTGTCAAATTTATCACTTATATCCTCAGGTTTTACATCGTTACGAATCATTCCAAGAATTGACGATACGCCAACCACAAATTCAGCATTAGGAATCACAGATCTAACATGATCCATCCAGATACCACAAGATGTACTTGTTCCGGATTTATGTTTATGATCCCAAACTTCATTTGCTAATCCTCCAGGAAAACGGATTATTTCCGCCCACTCTCCGGCTAATGCCCACATATCAGTATCAGTAGCCTTCCATGATCCACCCGTTGTACATAACCCGAAAAGATAAGGGCTCACATCATAAGAGGATGTTCCTGCATAAACTCCACAAGGTTTAAAATCAGAGTAAACTGCCATATATCCCAATCTGATAATACCGCTATTAGGTTTTTCTGAAACATAAACTCCCATTCCCTGAATATTGGTAAAATCAGGTTGTCCCGAAGAAAAAGTCATCGTGGGTAATCCACCACTTACAAAATTTGAAGTAATGTCACTTGATTCATTTACTTTCTTCCATGAGGATTGGGAAATAACAAGAAAATTCTGTTCACCACCACTATAATCAACATTATCATCAGCAATAAACCAGTCTGACCCGTCAAAAAGTAAAGTTTTATATTTGAAACTTGCACCAACATTAAAAGAAAATCTTGCTACAGCATCTGCCCCGGAAAGATCTATAGATTTATTTGGAGAATTAGAACCGTTTGAATCAAAATAAGTTATAATATAAGAACCTACATCAGGAGTTAAACGCCATTTTGTATCACCAGCAGTCTCCAGGAAAGTACCAACATTGCATTTTACCCTGCAACCAAAACCCGTATGTCCACTATCTACCCCTGCTGAACCTCTCAAATTAAGACTGGAAGAAAGAGATCTACCCCAAGGGAAAAAATCAAGTTTAATCATATCATCATTAGAAGATTGATTTGGCGTTATAGTAATATTAATAGAATCACTCCCCGTTCCTCCGTCATTATCTGTCACGGTTATGGTAATTGTATGAGTACCCTCAGAAAGTGTCGAAATATTAAAGTTTTGCACACTACTTATATTATTGTCAATACTAGAACTCCACGCATAAGATGAAATATTTCCATCGCTGTCTGACGCAGAACATGAGAAAAGTATATCACTGCCGTACTGGTATGATGCATTATCTGCAGGAGAACTTATTGACACAGTAGGAGGATTGTTCTGAACATCCTCAAACACTGCTGTAATTGCTGCATCCTTATCCGGCATTGTTAATGTCGTTGATGCAGCATTTGCATCTGCAAGATAATTTGTATCTCCAGTCCAGTTTTTAAAAACTTTACCCGATGGTACAGTTGCGGTTACCGTTACTTGTGAAGATTCTTCATATTCTCCAGAGCCTGTACCATTGTTTACTGTAAGAGTGTATTTAACCGTCGGATTCAGCGTCGCGGTAAAATCCTGACCAGTCAAATCACTTCCTGCAATAGTAACCTGTATTGAAGACGGAGTAAAAGTATAATCCGATTTTAATTTTGCTTCAATTGTATCTGCAACTTGTCTTGCTAGCAATTGGTAGCCATCTTCTGTGTAATGAACATTATTGTCGCTAAGTGCGTATTGAGATCTTACAGGAGCCATAAGAGCGTGCAGATCATCAATATCAACCTGATATTTATTCATTACACGCAAGGCTGCATCAAGATATTGATTTTCAACATCTGGAGTAATTATAACATCGGTATTGAAACGATTATGCATAGTTACCTCTGCTGCGGGGCAAACTGGTGTTGTGGTGCCCCAAATAAGCTTGGCTCCCGTTTGCCTTAATCTTTGTACCAATGTATCAAGCCTGGTCTCATAAGCAGATACCGATAAATCTTTAGTGGCGGCGTATTTCCACCCATATATATCCCATAAACCCCAGTTAAAATGGATAATATCCCACTGGGTATTTCCAAGCCAATTATCAATCTTTTGTATTCCTGTACCTGCGTATTCAGCATTACCACTGTTATGCGTTACAGTAGCTTTATTTTGTAGCATATCAGTTACATACGGGGTGTAACCTAAGGAGATTGAGTCTCCTATAACAAGAACCTTTGCATCAAAATAAGACGGTGTAATCGTATAAGAGCCATTATTTAATCCAGTGATTGTATAATTTCCGGATGCATCTGAAACTGCAGAGTGTGTTGCATCTACAGAAACTGTTACCCCCTGCGTTATATCACCTGTAATTGTTCCACTTATGGAATATAAACTAGGTTGTGCATCTTCAAAAGTTGCTGTAATTGCAACATCTTTATCCGGCATTGTTAATGTCGTTGAAGAAGCATTTGCATCAGCGAGATAATTTGTATCTCCAGTCCACTTTTTAAAGACTTTACCAGCTGGAACAGTTGCTGTTACCGTTACCTGAGAAGACTGTTCATATTCTCCGGAGCCTGTACCATCGTTTACAGTAAGAGTAAATTTAGGAGCAGCATTTTGTGT